>Ga0209489_110044_pt1 | contig 11073 bp, 2 predicted proteins | sample SiratrowhiteBW_FD_187527 | JGI IMG/M metagenome (GOLD analysis project Ga0209489, IMG submission 187527) | Root nodule microbial communities of legume samples collected from California, USA - Siratro white BW (SPAdes) (version 2) | ecosystem: Host-associated > Plants > Roots > Nodule | place: USA...
AAAAAAAAAAGAAAAAAACTGCCAGTCTACCTTTTAGTAGGGTGAGTTAAGGTTTTGATTCTCCACCAATGTATCTTATTTTCTTTATGGTGGACTAAGTCAAAATGACTTAGGCTGACCTTTTCTTATCTTCTAAAATGCTGACAGGTAAGAATGTGAGAAAATTTTTGATGTAATAAATAACTTTTAAAAAATTGAAATCACTTTTAAAATATAACTTCTGCTTAAATTTTTTTATAAAAATGAAATCATGCTTCTAAGTATTTTAATTAAAATATTTTAAAAAATTAAATATATTATAAAACATTACTATTTTGTATAAATTAAAAAAAATAAAGTTATATTCAAAGTCATCACTTAATCATTTACATAATTTTTTTAAAATTCATCTAGTTTAGTAGAAGACTTACATCCTTTGGTGCATGAACCACACATTAACACGGATAAATATTCTATTATTATTAGATTGAATCACGTGGACAGTTTTTCTGTTTGGAAACGTAGGCTTAATAACCTAACGAATTTAGTATTTATCCTTAATTTTGAAAATTCAGTATTGACACACCTTAATCTATACACGGTGCCTATTTTTTAAATTAAATTTTGGGAAATTTCATTCATTTCCTTTTGCAGGAACCATCTTGATCACTAGTTCTAGTAATATGTATTGGTATTGTTAATAATATTAAATTATAGTATATAAGTAGGTATAAAATTTATCTTATAAGTTAGTTTATAAAGTTGAGTTAAGCTTAAATTTATTTGAAAATGTATTTTAGTAGATTTGTTGGGTCTATAATAGTATCTATTATCGAGTTGTTAGCGAATCACTCACAAATATTTAATTGCACATAGAAATATTTAATTGAAGGCTCGAGATGTCTAGTCTTGACATAAATGGGTGTGTTAGGGATCTTTTGTCAACTAGAGATAAAACAAAATTACAATATATAAGTGGGTACAAATCTTATCTTACAAACCGGTTTTATAAGGTTTACTCAAAATACTCATATACAATATGCTTCATGTGAAAACAAAAACACAAGAAAGGGTGTTGAATTGTGTTCTAATCAAAGCTTTTGTGCACGTTTTGCATATATCATCTAATTGCGAATACTCAGATAATGATTTGTAAATTGTTTAACCAGTTAATGATGATTACAAGAAAGGGTGTTGAATTGTGTTCTAATCAAAGCTTTTGTGCACGTTTTGCATATATCATCTAATTGCGAATACTCATATAATGATTTGTAAATTGTTTAACCAGTTAATGATGATTACATCTGATGTAGTGTATGAGATGATGTTATTTCACTTAACAATTTTTCTTGTATAAAATGTTTTGGTTGTATATAATATTGTAGTGACTCTCTTTCTCTATTAGTACAAATAACAATAATATGCAAAGTAGAGAAATAAAAGAAGAAAGAATATACACAGTATAATTTTTATACTTGTTTGTCTGATCAAACGAATTACGTTCAGTTATCAATCAACTGATTGAGTTCTACTAAGAAAACTATTACTGCAAAGTACACTTGTATATTCTTTGGGTATATAGTCACTCCTAGCTAACTCTTTTAAGTATTCTTAATAAGTCTCTCCTGACTTAACCAAGTATTCTTTGGATTCATAACTACTCCTAACTAACCGTTTGAGTATTCTTAACCAAGTCACTCTTGGATTAATCAAGTATTCTTTGAGTTCTTAGCACTCCTGGACTAACCCATTGAGTATTCTTGACATAAGCTACTCCTGGCTTAATCGAATATTCTTTAGGCTCGTAGCCACTCTTGACTAATCTCTTAAGAATTCTTGACACAAGTCATTCTTGACTAATCCTTGAGTATTCTTGACACAAACCACTCATAACTTGATCAAGTATTATTTTCCAAACAACCACTAATGACAAGATGAAGAAGTTGTATGAAAGATGATCAATTGATTGAGATCAAGCTTGTCGGAGAGGATAATCATGTGAAGATGTATGTAGAATTTGAACACTCTTTCTCAACTAGCTAATTTAACACCAATAGTGTTCTTATATGAAGCTTTAAATGGGCACAAAAAAATTGAGCAAGGTTTCAACACTATACAATTGGTCTCTGTCTTTCTTCTTCTCCTTGGAATAATTTATATAGGTTTTGAACAATATATATGACTGTTGTGAATTAGTTTTTGCCTATTGAATCAGCTGCAATTCCTTTATGTGTACTATTTTGTTTGATGAGCTTGTTTGATGAGCACTTTGCATAACATTGAATGTTCTCTTTTTCTTTATGTAATTGCCAATGGCTGGATTAAGTTATCTTTCCTTGGGCAGTGTGTTTTGGCTTGATTTTGTCTACTTGTGCACAGTCATATGAGACAAATATCCTTTCCAGAGTTCTCAATACTCATCACTTAGTAATTATAGACAAGAGGTAGTTTTAGCTCGAACTCCAAAAGATCATTCGATTTTGACTTTAACTTATATTTTTAACATATCTCTTTAGTAGATGGACATTCCTACAACATAAAATAAATATATAAACATTTATTTAAGTACGGAGTTTAACTTATTATATATATGATGTTTTATACACATTTCATCTAAATTGTTATATGCCTTATATGATGTAATAAAAGACAACATAAGGTTATATGGTCTATCAAACGAAACATTTATATTTTTCATTATCTATATATTATTTTCACAAAGTTATTATCTTACAAATAAAATATAATTATGTTTTATACTTACTTGCTTGTTTTTAATACTTAAACAAAATTTTAGGATATATGAACTTTTGTTATTTTTGTTTTAGCAATTATTGATCAAATAAAAAAATAACTAATATACGCTTTTTTGGTTAGGGTTAAATTTAAATTATTTTACCAAAGACAACAATAAAAGCATTATATAAAAATTAGTACAAAATAAATGAACATATAACATAGGAATACTGATTACATGCTATGTTTTCTAATACAACAATTTCACATTTATAATATAGTAATTTCCTATTCAATAACATGAATTATTTGTCTCTTTACCTATAGTTTGGTTCTTTACCTATAGTTTGGTTATATTATATAGAAAATTTTATTATTAGTATTACGCAATAACATTAACATTACAGGAGCCCAGGAGCCCCTGCTCTTTAGTTGTAGTTGATGTGGGATAATCCTAAATAGTTTATTAAATGAATCATTTTCATAAAAAAAAACTTTTATATGTATGAACATCTAAAATTCCGCCCACTATATATACTATGAATCCTAATTTAAATATATATTTTTTATTATTTATATATGTGATTTTATGTTTGCTTTTGGAAATGAAACAATCTTCAAGATTACTTCACATGAACTAATTAAAAACATTCAATATACACACATGAAACTACTATGATGAATTGGAAATAGTAATTAAGAAAAGGACATGCAACAAAACAAAAAGGTGAAGAAAACAGTAACTTGTAAAGGAGAATAAAGATACTAAATACTTAAATAATCACACTTAGACATGATGGTTGACATAATATCTCATTTTTATAAGAGATGATTAAACATCTTCTAATACATATAATAATTATTTTATCTTCAAAATGTATGAAATTAATTTTTATCAATTCTTTCCATTTTAGTATAATAGGTAAGCTAACTTATTTCAATATGACTAGTACATCATATATTGGATGAGAGTTATTATTTTCATAGAGCATAACATATGTAATCATAACTTGATTTTTTCTATTTTACGTTTTGAATCATGATATAATCAAGTGGGTAAAATATCTCATGTCTTTCGTTAGATAACATCTAAAATTTAAAATTTGATTGAAGAATGTGATATATTCATTTTCCAGGATAGACAGTACAATTTTATTTTTCTTGTTCAAACATTTAGGTAAGATTAGATTATTTAGTATAGAATTTTTAATTGAATTGCCTACCTTAAATGTTTATTTGAAGTTTTGTTGTATTTAAGGTTTTTGTTTGAAGGTAAAACCAATATAATTAAAATAGAAATTCAAAACTTACGCCTACTAACCAACAAAAATTTATGTCATTTAGGTACAGTCCTACATAAATTTTAAACGTTTTAAATTTATTACACTACAAAAAAATTTATGATTTACATACAAATTTTTATCCGTATATAAATTTATCATTACATACGGATTATATATACAGATTTATTATATACAGATTTTACATAAGGATTCATTACATACGGATTTATTATCTACGGATCCAAATCCGTATGTAATTACATACTGATCCAAATCCGTATATAATTACCTATAAATTTTACATATAGATTCATTATATACGGATTTATTACATATAAATTTTATATACAAATTTTACATATGGATCCAAATCTATATGTAGTTTACCTACAAATTTTTCTGTAGATAATATTAATAATTAATTTTATCAAAATTATAATTATTATTATTAACATTATTATTAGTTTTAATACTATTACTAATTATTATTATTAATTACATTAACATTATTATTATTAATAAAAATAAATAATATTATTAAAATTGGTATATATATATTATTAATATATATAATTAATAATATTATTAATATTATTATTATTTTAATATTAATATTAAAAATTTTAATAAGAGTAATTTTAATATTATATTATTAATATTACTTTTGATATTATATTTATTAATATTATTAGAATTATTATTAATATTATTATAATAAATATTATTATTGTTAACTTATATAATTAAAAATAGTATTATTATATTTAATATTATCTTTTTAATTATTATTATTATTAATATTAATATTATTAGGAATAATAGTATTAGTATTATTAATATTAGTATTAATATTAATATTAACATGATTATTAATATTATTATTAATATGATTATTATTATTATTAATATTAAAGATAATAATATTATTATTTTAGTACTATTAATATTATATTTACTAATATTGAAAAAATAGTAATAACAAAGGTCATTATAAGAATAATAACAATGAGTATATGGTTGCAACGTTGATGTTGGTATAGTGATTATTTATTTTACATAGAATAAATGTAAAAACCCTAATTAATAATTTCATATTATTTGATAGAAGTTGTTTTTTCATTAATAATTTCATATTATTTGATAATTTACATTATCTTATGGTAGTCATCGATAGAGAAATCTTTTAGCACTCTTTCCTTTCTTAATCGTGACGGAAAGTTCAAATGATACACAAGCAAACTAAGCAACAAATTGGCATACTTCAAAATATAATATATATATATATATATATATATATATATATTACAATTTTCACATTATACACAAAGAATAGGTAAAAGAATATCAGTGTTCCTTAATATCCACCCTACCAACATAGTACCTAAATACATTTGTAAGCGTGATCACAATATAAACATTTTATAACAGATAATATATTTTATTGACATTAAGGCGTAATTTGTTTTGATTCCTATAAATGAAATTATAAGTGATACAAGCAGTTAATTTACGTCTAAAGATCGTACAGTCCAAATTTAATCTTCATAAAAGTAATCTTATCCAGATTTTATTTTATTGTTTTGGGTCAAACTAGATTTGTGGAAGACAACCTTAGAATGCAAGTATACGATGTTCAACCAAAAAAAAAAAAATAAACAATTTAAACTAACAACAAAACAAATAGCAGAAAGTATGTTTGTTTTTCCTAGTGGTGATCTGAAATTTCTATATATTATTTATTTGACTTGAAGTTTCTATCTCACGGTCTAAATGCAAGTGCAGATCAGAAATATCAAAACGTGCGATTTGAATATAAGAAATATAAAAAACGTGTGATTTGAATATCACGTTCTATTTAGATATATTTTCTATATTAGAGTGAATATCAAGTTTCGTTACGTCGTGTGGACAAATTTTCTAAACTTAATTCAGTATTTATTCTTAATTTTGAGAATACATTATGATCTATCTTTTGCCCATATATATTGTATAATTTTTAAAATTATTATTTTCTAATCAAATTTAAATTTAATTTAACATCATTAAAACAATTTATAATAAAATGAAATTTATACATACTTATATATTATAATTTGATTATATCTCTAATCAATTAATGTCAGATATCTAATATATTTTTTCACGTTGAGAACATCTAACTTAGGAATAGAGATGACCAATATCAAGTGTCATGATAGTTCGAAATTTCATTAGGATAGAAACTCTTATTCTTTGATACTATATTAAGAGAGTGAAATTTAAGTCTGATTCAAGTTCATAAAACTAGCTTGTATGATGAAATTTACATTTATATATATATATATTATATTTCAAACACATTTTAAGTTGATGTAATATCTTTAACATTTTCTTAACTCGAAGATTGAAAATATTAAGTATGTGATTAAAAGAAATCTGATAGCGGATGAGATAATAGACCTAACAAATTTGACTAAATAGGCTATAAATTATTTTAATATTACATTGAAAAAGTCAGATTTAAATTTAATTCAATATTACAAAAAATTATTTAGTAAGATTATATTTATAATCATGGTTTGGTCATATGGAATTTTCAATAGGAATCATCTTGATCACAGGCTAATATATGTTTTTAACGAAGTTGTGTTTTTAAACTTTGTTTACAAAAGAAAAAAAAAGTATTTATATTTATTAATGGTACACATGTTAATTACTAGTGTAAAATATTTCTTTCATGATGGTTATTTTGGTAAAATAATGTTACTTAATCAATATAAATACCAGTGACTTAACAAATGATTATTTTATATTATTGTATAAATAGTATAGTTACTTTTTTTTTCGTACAAATGATTATTTTATATTATTGTATAGATAGTATACTTACTCTTTTTTTCATTGAGTAAGGTAAATGAACATAGAAAATTCTTACCTTCTATGTTAGCTGTGATGATAAATGACATAGAAAATTGCACATTCTATATTATTTATTATCGTCATGGATATAAAACGTGATCTATATCTATTATGACTAGAATTGATGTAGAATGTAATTTCTTTTTTTAAATATAATACTTGTTTTGACACTAACTTAAACCTCGTAAATAAAATTAAGATTTTCAATCAGATAATCATAACAACTTTGACAAGGAAAAAATGAAATAATTATAATAATTAAATTGTGTATTTTAACCTAAAGTACTTTATATGTAAACAAAATAAAAATAAAACCTAACTATTAAATATGTTAGATAATACATTGTTCATTATTGTCCTACATGCAATATATCATTCCTGACGGTGGAAACATTTGAAATATGTTAATGATAAATTATTGTAAAAATAAGCGTTAATTTATTTTAATATGCATATTACCTCTGTCCAAAAATTAATAATACTTGCATAATGATAACCTTCCTCCAATAGTGATGCAATAGTCCCATTCATGAATCATCTTATCTATAATGCTAAAATAAGAAGCCAATCAAAAAAATTATTTTAAAGTTTGTAAATAAATTCATTAGTATGGGCATTAAAATATTGGTATTTGTCATTACTCTAATTAAATGAAATAAGGATGTAAGCCAATAATATATAGTTTGAAAATGAAACGTGACTGAAAACAATAACATGTATCCTTGTAATTAATCTTTTCATTTCATTATTGAGTCTGTGGTTTAACGATCAAAACCACACAATAATGTAGTCTCTAATTAACCAATGGATACCTGTTTTTTTATGAAAGATCTAAGACCTCTTAAGTATTTTCTTAGAGTTAACTCATATCTCAACTGGTATTTTATTTTTGCAGTGAAAATATGCATTTCATATCATTGTTGAAATTAGTCTTCTTGGACCTAAAATCGACAAGCACAACGCTAGAACAAATCATCACTTACCTCTTTTTGATGGTCATTTTCTTGATGTTATGTCCAAAAGTATAAAACTCATAAAATATTCTTTTAATAAAGTGAAATTAGGATATATCAAATAAAAGTAAAATTATTTTAATTATTTATTAGATTTGTTAGTGTTAGATGTAGCTTAATCGTCCGATGAATTGAACTTCGTTTGTCAGAGGATAAAGTATGGTCTTTTAAAAAAATTCTTCCTCAAATTATTACCTTAATAGTTTTTTCAACCTAATGTCTTTCTCAACTAATTATTGAAATTCACAATTCATTCTAAGGATCTTGATTTTTGGATTAAATATTTACATATTTTCATGAGATAAATACTTTTAGTTATATACATATATGTATTTATAAAATTTCAGCGTCATGATTCGCCATAATTAGGAAATTTGATCGACAAGTATAATATTAAATGAATTAACATGCATCGTGGTTGTTGCAACAATACAAACAATGGTAATTGGTCCGATAAAGTTAACAAAAACGATCTTTATCTTCTAAAAGTTATCATATTATTTTGTACATCCACTTTCCACTCTAGTTTTGGAAATGTAGTGTCCACCACCATCAATAAGAATTATCCCATAATTGGAAATGTCATGTAAACATGTTTAATAACTCTATCAAATTTACAAAAAGAAAAGTAATACACACAAAATACAAAAGTAGTGAGAACAACTATCACAAATAATGAAATATGCATAGTCAGACTCATTATTTGACGCAACGTGCATCACTTTAAATTTTCTTTATAGTGATTATTCTGGATAAATGATCTTTAATGTAAATAACCATTCAATATGAATCAAATACCACTCAATTGAATCCCTGCAGTACCTCCAACTTCATAAAAGTTAATTTGCACTCTTCAAAATATAGTCAAACATGAAGTGATACAAAGAAGGCATTGTACTCAAATTCAACAGTATTAACTAGAATAATAATATGCTTAGGGATACTTTTCTTGACAAAATATAAATGGAATAACATATCAAATAATGAAGTGTACTCAATAACACTTATATAATATCAGACCAAATGAGGTTAGAGACACCTCATTTGACATAAGTATATATTTATATTATACAAAATAATAATTCTCTCTTTCTCTTTTCACATAAGTATATATTATACAAAATAATAATTGTCTCTTTCTCTTTGCACATTTCAAAGATCGATGTGTTGATATCCTGATATTTTCTATCTTCTAAATTTGTTGTTCTCTTTCAAAAGTATGTGTATCCACATTATGGTAATGATCGTATTTATAGTATAACTTGCATTACAAGAAAAAAATTATTTAGAGATCAATTTTTAACTTCCAAATAAAATGGTTGCTAACTGTGACTAAAATAATTACCAAATTAGGTTTTGGTTGCTAAATAACTAAAAAATAAAAGTAATGAATGAATTTAGTGACTAATTAAGTCAAGATAATTGATATCTAATATTAGCTATTGATCAAAGCCGTATACGGTCAAATAAATGCAGTACTAGGAAGTGACTTGTAGGTCGTCACCCAAGGACCTAATTTTCTGTCAAAGGATTAAACACACAGAGAATGGAGATTTTGTGAAATAATTAAATTTAATAAAATAAAAAAACAATAACCGAATTAGATTTCCTTAACTGAATTAGATTATCCTTTTGATTAGATTGCAGTTCGATTATCACAGGATACAGAAATCCATGCTCAACTTATTGAACCCTAATTCCAACCAAAATTAATTAACTAAGCGAGAATTAACACAAGTTTTCCTTATGCAAATTAAGCATTCATATATATCACTCATTCCATCCCAACAACTCGTGACCCACTCCATTAAGCATGAACAGAGACACAATTTCATATTAACCGAAACATTAAGCATGAACTAGTAAAAGCAATAAGCACCAAAATAAAATGATGAAGAGTTAAGAGACGAAGAGAGCAAAAACAACACAACAACAACCTTAAAGCTTCATTGCAATCTGAATCAAAAGGATAACCTTATAAATAAACCTTCCATTAAATTCGTATGAAGCAAACAAAGATTAAACGCAAAATGAAATTGAATTGAAACAAAAAAACAAAACGTAATTGTAGAGAAAATAAATACAGAACCACTTTTTGTATAGAGACGGAGAGAGAACGAACTGAATTCCAAAATAGAGCATAATTAACTGTCTGCGCTTCACCTCCTTTAATAGACAGCTAGACCTAGGTCAGCCCTCAACACTAAACCTAATGGGCCCAAATTTTTTCAATTCTGGTCTAACGAATAAAAACTAAAAGTAAAAACTGATAATGTGGCAGCTCCTCTTCAATTCCAGAATTAATTTTCAAGCCCAATAAAATTCCAAAATTGCCCTGAATATAATAATAAAATTAGCTCAGAAAATTCAAATTAAATAAAATTACGAATTTTTGGTAAATGAAGCCCAAATAGTGAAATTGAGAAAATAATAGGTAATTAAACACAAATCACTAATCAAAATAGGTACAAAAAGACTAGTAAATAAGGAAAAATAATGACTCATCCGCTATCAAGGCTTTAGTCAGTTATATCATTAGATTCTAAATTGATATCTAAATTAGAATCTAATGGTGGTAGCTAATGTTAGATACCAATTATCTTGACTCAATTGGTCACTGAATTCAGTCATTACTTTTATTTGTAGTTATTTAGCAACCGAAACCTAATTCAATGATTATTTTGGTCACAATTAACAATCATTTTATTTAGTAGTTAAAAATTGATCTCTAAATAGCTTCTTTCTTTTTATTGTAGTGTTTTAATGATTACACTTGTCATAATTTTAATTTTAATTTTTGAATTTTGTTTTGAGTTGAATTAAAATTTCAATGATTAGTTTGTAAGAGATAAATATTCTAGATAATTGCTAAAAGTATAATTCAGTAATCTCCAGATGGAAGGTTTTTAATGAAGTATGTTAGCACCAGTGGACTGCTGCAGTGATTTGATGAATTCAACCAAGTGAAGATGCTCTAGATCATGTGAAGGATGGATGAAGATTTCTTGAAGTTTGAAGACTTGAGTCTAGGATCTAGTAATGTGTGTTGTGGGAGTAAGTTTGAAGTTCAAGTTGGTGATGGTTATGATCTCAATCAAAGAAGGGCTCCTTAATAATTTTTCTAAATAAATAAAACATTTGAAAAATTAATAAAGGCAAAAACT
>Ga0209489_110047_pt1 | contig 11066 bp, 10 predicted proteins | sample SiratrowhiteBW_FD_187527 | JGI IMG/M metagenome (GOLD analysis project Ga0209489, IMG submission 187527) | Root nodule microbial communities of legume samples collected from California, USA - Siratro white BW (SPAdes) (version 2) | ecosystem: Host-associated > Plants > Roots > Nodule | place...
AAAATAACACTATATATATATATATATATATATATATATATATATATATATGAGTGAGTGTAGCAACAGACTACAATGAGTACAGTAGGGTGGAAATTGCATTGGAAAGAAAAGTGAACTTTAGGCAGTAAAAAATCATTTCAAAATAGAAATGTACCGTGATACTTTTATATTTAACAAATTTTTACAATCATTTTAAAATTATTATTTTATTTTTTATTTTTTCTCTTTTTATATATATATATATATATATATATATATATATAATTTTATTTTTATAATAATTATAATATTCTTAAATATATATTATTATGTGATTGTTAGAATTGTCAAAGGATTATTTAATAAAAATAATAAAAATATTAATGGTATTTTGCAAAAAAGACGGTAATACTCAACAAATCTTTATAACCATTTTATAAAAAATAGATATAAGACGGTATAGAAAATGTTGATATTAAGGAAGTAAATTATTTGTGAAAGTTATTATCTGATAAACTTCTAGTTGTATCAATAGAAAGAAAAATCACTTAAATTATAATAAAATTTATGAACTTTTACTGTGTGATTTTTTCTTATATATTTGAAAGACAGATAAACCTACTAAAAAGGTTAAATGTAGCTAAGAAAGGGATAAATGTAAGAAAATTAGATTCGCTTGGAGGCAATATAGTCCAAACCACTAATGAAACTTATATAGACGTATTCTTTCTGCACTTCCGTACTTTCTTCCTGCACTTCATAGATTTAGTAAAATATCATTATATCCTTAATAAAATAAATAAATAAATAAACTTTATATTTTTAACTTTTTTTATATTTTGAATTATAAATTCAAAATTAAAAAATTATTTTTTGAATCTAATAATTTAAAATATAAAATAAATTATGTTCTAAAATATAAAAAAAAAGTTATATTTCAAATTATATAATATATCATTTTCGTATTCTGAAAATATAAAAATATATTTCAAATTATTTGAAATATAAAATTATATATTAGATGATATAATCTAAAATTGAAAAAAATAAATTATATAATTCAGAATATAAATATATTTCAATTGTAAAATTTAAAAAGGATACGGTATTTTAATAAATATGGGTGCATGAAGAATACCTCAACATAACTCAAAAAGGCTTATATGAATTACACCCAAAAAAATCATATCCAAAATGTGGATTAAGTATTCTGAAATATAATTTTAAAACATGAGATGTTATAATAGGAATATGTTTTTTAAATTATTAATTTTTCTTAAATTTTTAATTTGTTTACAGAGATACCTAAACAAAATGCATTTGTGTTATAATAATATGTCAAATAAAAATACATTATCGTTGTGAGTGAATTTGTCCATCCTCTTTTTGCTTATGAAATTAGGGTTCGGTATAGATGATTCGGAATTTTCTGATGTTACTAAAGTTTTAAATTGTAATTGACAGGAGAAATATTGTTTTTTTTTACTGTTAGGTATCCAAGTGTGAGTCTAAGTCATACATTAGGTAAAAATATGAGAAAGTTAAGCAACATATAAGAAAGATTTATTGGTTGAGTTGTTTCTCTTCTTGTGAGACACAAACCCATTATGTTTTGGTGTGTCTATGACATATGACCGGTCTAATATAATGTATCATTATAATTAGGGTAAAAGATTAACCTTAAGAGTGTGCCACTATGTATGCACCTGAGTGTGCAACTGTGTGTGCCACCGTGAGAGCTTTAGTGTGTGTGGAGAAGTGTGTGAGCAACCGCTTTGAAGAAGAGAGGTAATTCGCAGCTACTTCCTATAACAACATGTATTGGTTGTTTTGAAAATCCAACGGTAAAACCTTGTTTGATCGAGCGGCCATTTTCATTGAAGATTCCTCACTCATATTTGTTCAATTTGGACGGTGTGATTGTCTACTAGAGGTTTGTAGAAGTGTCAGGAATTTTGTGAAGAGCTCCTGTTCGCAGGACGTTCCTATTACCGTTAGTCTTGGTTGTTTCGGAAATCCAACAGTGAAATTTTCTCCAATTTCTCTGAAATTTTTAATGGAGTTTTATCACTCATAGTTTGTTGTTTTGGACGTTCGGATTTGAGATCGGAGCTATAATTTGTTTCCAGAAAATTTGTGAACATTGTTTATTTTTCTGGTAACGAGATTCTTGAACTCTTCCTTATTAATTTCAATTTGTTGATATTTTTGGATCATTGTTGGTGACCATTTTGAGGATTAGGAAGAGTTGTATTGATATGCTCTGTGATTAATTTTGTGAGACTCATTGTACCTTTGTTTTGGTATTAGTGGAGTATTTACCTTCCTGTGAGTTTTTTTCAATCTCTATTGAGAGGTTTTCCCAAAGTTAATTATTGGTGTTGATTTATTCTTCTGTTTTCGATTGTATATTGATTTTGTTTGGATTGATTAATTACGTTCAAGTGTTTCCATATTGTTCTGATAAAAGTGAATCTTATTGCTTAGGTTGTCGGACTCCCATCAAAACTAGCATCTTTTGTGTCTCATTGAATCACAATGTTGTGCATGATATGACTATTTTTATCAATGTTAATGCACCGCGTATTTTTTCAACGTTTTCATTAAATTTAAGAGACACTTATTATCAATATTTTACTAACATGTAAGTAATATTTGGCTAGAAATCACTGATTGTTTGTAGTTTAGTGATAGAGTCTTACATATTTTTTTTTCTTCCAACAATCATATTGAAAATTTCACATGTCTTGCATATTATTAATATTCTACATCACCTCAAGGAAGAAGAGGAGAAAGAGAATACAAGATGGGAAAAGAGACTACACGAAAGATGAATCTCATTAATAGGATGGAATATCTCACTTGATTAATATTTAGAAGTTATATTATTAAAATGTATAGGGAAATGAGTAGAACTTAACAAGATAATCTTCGTTCCCTAACAAAATTAGTTATACATTCATATGGATCTGAAATTTGTTTTTATTTTTTGTGATGTCTTAATTGGTTATGTTCTCTTTTAGATGTTTTAGTCTTAATTTTTTGTTCTGTTTAGTGTCTTTTTGTTTTGATAGTTAGAGTACTTATTCTTAGATAGGATGTGTTGTATAAGGGTTAGAATACTCTTTAAATGTTTTCTATTATTTTATTCATTTTTTACTGTTAAAAAAAATACATTCATATGGATCAAAGTAAGATTTTCATCTTTTCTATTTAATAATACATTATAAAAAAATTACATATTACATACAAAATTTAATTATAAATAAAAATATGTATGTAAAATTTATATTATATATGAAATTTAACATATGAAAACATTACATAAATTTACATTCAGAATATTACATATAGATTTAATCTATATATAAATGTGTACGTCATATTAAATTTTTATGTAAAATAAATGGTATATATATCCAGATATAATTCAGTCTGTATATAAATTTGCATATAATATAAATTTTCACATTATTATTATTATTATTACTAAAGTTATTATTATTAATAATATTAATATTAATATTATTTTTTAATAAATACTATTAATATTATTAATATATTAATATTATTATTATCATTATCATTATTATTATTATTATTATTATAGTAGTTGCTATTATTATTATAATTATTAAAGTTAATAATAATATTATTATCAATATTATTATTAATATTAATGATACTATTATATTATTATTAAAGTTAATAATTTATCATTATTGATATTATTATTAATGTAAATATTATTAGTATTATTATTATTGATATTATTATAAATGTTAATATTATTATTATTAATGATAAAAATCATAATTATAATAATAATAATAACAACAATAATCATAATAAAAATATTAATAATTATTATAACAACAAAGTTTATCTGGTCTGATGATAAGGTAAGTTAATTTCTTTTTATAGTGAATACCCAAAAGTCAAAACATGTATATGATAAAAGTTTGGCTTGGACAAGTTTTCACCAAAGAAACATTAAAACGAAGAAATTAGTAGAAAATGAATATGACCTTCTTGTTGGTGTAATTGATAGTCTTTTCCCTTATTCTTAATATTAGAGAGTTGTGCATTAACATATATTTTACCAACTAATTAATAGCATCTTAACCTATAGTTAAGGAGTTGTATACTGTATATTTAAGACTAGAGATATGTGAAGGAGTTGTAATTAATTGGAATCCTTCAACCTAATTTTGCTTATATTCAAGACTATAGATATGTGTATTGATAAATAATTGTCCACTTGAGATAATGGACTATCAAGTGAAGTTTAAAGACTCCCTATAATCTTCTCATAATCAAACAAGCCTTTATTAAAGGATTATAAACTTGTATAAAACCTAATTATAATATCAGAATGAATAATTAAATATAAATAGGGATTCAAAGATATTAATAAAAATTGTTTTTTTATGTATAATATTTTTTAATTATTTGTCACTATATTTATTAAGTTTAACCGTTAACAAAAAAATTATATAATAATAATTAATAAAACCGTAATAAAAAAATTAAAACATATAAATTTATTTTAAATTAAAACAAAATAATATAATGATAATAATAATAAGAATAATTTTAATTAAATTTATATAAATTTAATTTAAAAAATAATAATAATAATAATACGAATAATTTTAATTAAATTCATACAAATTTAATTTAAATGATAATAATAATTATTGAAACAATAATTATAATTAAATTCATACAAATTGAGTTAAAATAATCATAATAATATTTTGGGATAATAATGATAATAAAAACATTATTTTCTAAAAATTAATAATAATAGTAATAATTTGTAACAAATCTAATTAAAATAATAATAATAATAAGGTTTATTATAATAATAATATAATAACTTTATAAATAAAGAAAATAATATTTAATAATATAATATTAATTATTAAGTAATAATAAATGGATCAAGTTATATTTGCTCGTCATTATCACTATAGATTTCACTTATCACTAAGAGAAAAATAACAAACATTTTAATTATTAGTATCAACTATTTATCATATTATAATAAAATACTTCATCAAATTATTATATTTTCAATTATTAAAAAAAAATATATAAATATTTAAACCATGATATTTTAATGTAAAAAAGTAGATCAAAGTAGAAAAAAAAGTCACTGTCACTATTGTTTTGTTTTCATTAATATGCTGAGAGCGCTTTGGTTCTTGTATCACTTGTTTAGCTGGTGTGGATTTGTTATTTTTTGTGCTGCATTGGATTTGTTAGGTGCTATTTGAAGACTTAGGGGTTGGTCAGATGTTCATTTTACTTTTTCTGTTGATGAAACAGTTCTATTAATTTATTCTTTTCGCAGTCAAAAAATATACATAACCCATTTATACGCACTTTTTTTAAGGGATTTGCAAGAATACGCTTTTTATAATAACTGTTTTGTCTATGGCCAAGTAATAGTATATTTTTATTCAGATGACGGATGATATAGGTTAAAAACAAATTTGGAATTATCTGCATGACTAATGATCATGATGTCATTCTTACCTCATGAGGAATAAATTGTTTTGGAAAATATAAGTCAACCAAAGATGCTTCCTTTATTAGTGGTAAGAATTTAACATATGGTGTGCATTCACGTAACTAACCTTCATATTTCATAGTCTTATTTAGGTTACTTTAAGTTGAGAGGCTGTCGACCACAGTTATATCTTGGTGCATGCAAGTGTGTCTTCGTAAAAATGCTTCTTAAACGCATCCATATGCACCACTTGCAGACATAAAGCAAGCACCAAAGATCCATCCCCATCAGGAGCAGGAAGAAGCAAAGAATCTCCATCAAAGTCATGTGTGCCTGGACCATATACAGCTCCTTCCCCATCCAAAATCAACCCCATAGATGGGCAAAGTCAACCAACTAACCACACCAAGATTAGGGTTCCCATAGAACGGCCCTTTCTCACTCCCTACTGCATAAAGATCCTGAAACCTACTCAAGTCTTCCTGATTCTTCAAGAACTCAATCCCCGACCTCACGTACTCATCGTTCACCCTCTCAATCGCCTCTCTTATTCTACTGGACGCATACCCCAAAGGCTTTGACATCAAATCACCCGCGAGGCTAGAAGCAACCACGTCCAAAGTAGCATTTCCAAAATACTCTTTTGGCAAAGGAGGTTCCATGCGACCCCTCGAGTCGACGCAAATACCAACCGCGGTTGGTTGCTCCTCTTTGTGCCCTCTTGCCTTGCATGCACTTCTCCACACGTGACCAGTTACACTCTCATAACGAGTGTAAGCACGACCGTTCCTAGGTCTATGCCAACTCTCATTCGCTGTCTTTCTCAGGATCTCAACTTGGAATTTGCTCAGTTTGAGAATTGTCACTGTGGTTTTCTTCTTCCTTTCCTCTGAGTTATTCGTTTGGCCCAGCAACAACGGAGGGTCTTCGAACTCCGGGTGAACGTGACACTTTGTTAGCGGCACCGAAGGAGGCTCCCCAGCACGCAACACTTTCGGCTCAAAAAACGGCACTGTTTGCAGAGTTTCTCCACGAGCAAGCCTCGCCCACTCACAAATGAAGTGAAAGGTACTTGGTCCATCAGCAACGGCATGAGAAGTTTTCATGCTGATGCTAATGCCACCACACTTGAACTTGGTTAACTGAACAAGAACCAAGGGCAACTCGTGAATTGGGAGAGTGTAGTCTACCGGGAAAAAGATATTGGTACTCTGAAGAGGGTGAAAAGTGATCGAGATCTTCTAAACTTGATGAGGACTGAGCTTCAAAGAACAGAACCCCCATAGCATTGCAATTAAGCTCTAAACGACCATTGCTTATCCAGTGTAAACGACCAGCTAGAGGATAAAACGGCACAAGGACTCGGCTTAATGAGTCCTTCGAGTTGGAAGCAATGGTGCAGTTTGGGGAGAGATCGAAGTTTTGTGAGAGACGATAGAAGTAGATTAAGGGAACATGAGTTATGGAACCTATTGGATCCCATTCAGATAGGGGTACACGTCCACACTTTGTTGGCTCCATAGGCTTCACGGTGTAACAGGCTTCGACGGTTACTAGCATGTTTGCTTTCTCTTACAGATTGTGGGATCAAAAGTTCATGAATGTGGATTAATGAGTGAGAAGGGTTATTATGGCCCCTTGAGATTGCACCAATCGCGGCGGTTTGTATATGGAGGTTACTCGTGGATAGAGTACCAATTAGATCCAACTTAGCTAAAAGAGATTGTCGTGTCCTTTGAATCTAGAATGTGTAGAGACTGACCAATATTTGTCCGTTACGTGTAAGATAACTCAAAATGTTTGGGATCAATGTGAAAGGTGAGTTGAGAATGTTGCTGCTAGACACGAATTTATCACTGCTCACTTCCTGAGTTTCAATGACAAAGTGTTAACATAGCATGGAAAGAAATGTGGGTGACTATTGTGACAGAGTTGTGGAATCATAAGAATAAGGTGGTATTTAATAGAAGGATAATAGATGCTAAAGAAATATTTACTCTAATGCAGTTAAAGGATTTGTTTTGGATGAAACACAAGTTTAAGGAAAACACATTTTCATACTCGGATTGGTATTTTTCACCAATCAAGTGTATGGAATCATTGGTTTAATCCTTGAGTCTGGTTCTGAGTAAGATTGTATGGTAGGAGATGACTTCAGGGGAGAGTCAACTTTCTACTAGTACAGTAGATTAGGTGTTTCCTTGTTTTGCAGGTACATTTATAGAGGATCGAGGATTATGCTTTATGTTACACTGACGTATCAGGACAAGATAGTTAGGAGGTTGCAGGGTATGGAAATTGTAAAACCAATTTGATTGGAGAAGGAGCGTGTTAGGTTTCTAAGTCTGAGTCTAAGTTCCACATTGAGTAGGAATGAGAAAGTTGAGCAACATATAAGAAAGAAAATCCACACACTTAATGTCTTAAGGTTTTGGGTTGAAGGTGGTGTCAACGGAGGTTTCGGGGGAGCGTGTCCCGTTTAAGTGTGTAAATAGCGGTACAAGTGAGGATTGTTCATTTTGTGTGTATTCATCTTCCTGGGTACTGGTTTTGTTCTGTTTCAGGTGTCCCTAGTATCCTGGTTTTTGATCTGTTTAGTAGATCCAAGTCTGAGTCTAAATCTCACATTGAGTAGGAATGAAAAAATTGAGCAACATATAAGAAAGAAGACCCACAAACTTAATGTCTTAAGGTTTTGGGTTGAAGGTGGTGTCATTCCCTTATATGGATTAGCTCTTGTCTCATTCTTGTAAGATCTCTCCAGTGTTTTCCCCTCAAATTCTCCCATCAGAGGGGGCAAAGAGCAGTGTCATTATCTTTCCATTTATGATTGTTTGTAATTTAGCCTTAGGTGACTGTAGTGAGGAAACAATTTTCTCTTTTTTCTTGATTATAATAGGGTTTGAGTATCCCTTAAATGCTTCCATTTATTCTATTTTTAGTTGTTAAAGAAAACAAGGAGGTCTTATATTTATAGGTAGAGAATTGGAAAAAAAATGAAAAATGGATCTTTGTGTTTTAGAAGTTTGAAACCTTTTTTTGTTCTATTTTATAATATTTTTCTTGATTAAAAAAAAAGGAACAAACCGAACCAGAAATCTTATTCTTCGTAAAGACGATCAAATCAATATGCCGTTTGTTGGTTTTTGCACCAACGAAATTTGCTTTTGAATACAAACCTTAGTTTTCGATCCAATTTTATGATATTGAATTAGATTTGAGATCCACTTCATAATAGTTACGATGATTTCGTGTTGTTTAAGAAAGGAACAAACGGAACCAGAAAGCTTATTCTTCTTAAAGACGATCAAATCAATATGCCGTTTGTTGGTTTTTGCACCAACGAAATTTGCTTTTGAATACAAACCTTAGTTTTCAATCCATTTTATGATATTGAATTAGATTTGAGATCCACATCATAATAGTTAAGATGATTTCGTGTTCTTTTGTAAAAAGTGGTCGAAAAAGAAATAATAATTTATGTTAAATTTTTGGTGTTTGGTGTATGCAAGGTTACCAGAAGTGATTAAATGGTTTGAGGGAGTGAGTGTTTGATGAATATCCGAGTAAATGAATGACAGATCTGGTTAATGTTGGCGAATATATATGAGGGGTTAAATCTTTAGTTGGTTGATGGTGCGATAATAGATATAAAAGTTGTTGTGCCTTTGCGCGATGATCAAACCGAGTTTGGGACTAGGATTGGATTCCTCAAAAAAAAAGACTTATAAAAGATAATGCTAGTTTAGAAAATTGATAATTAAGTTGTGGTTGATATTAAAATAAGGGATAGAATAGTACACATGTGTCTGAACCAAATGTTAAACGTTGTACGAGTAGTAGTTGGAGTAGGTTTTAATTTGAAGGCATATATAATTTAAAGCATGGATCTCTAGAGTAGGCAATGAGGACCACCATATCCAATCACAATTGGTTACGTTGAAGTGAAATTACCGTAACGATTGGAGAAATGAATTTGACATGCACAAAGAGAAGCAGCATCAAGCCCAGTAGAGTCTGGAGTTGATGAATGTGTAGATTCAAAACGCCACTTTCATGCTCTCGTGTTATTATTGTTGTTAGGATGATGTGATTGGCAATATTGTGATATAAGAGAAGGGATAGAAAAAGTATGAGCGCAACAAACTTTTGTTCTGAATATAATCTTAACTTCATCTCTTATAACAATTATGTTATAATTAATATTATAATTGACATTAAAATAGAATTAAAGATAATAACTATATATTCATGTGGGAACAGGAAACAAGAATAAAATTAATTTATTTAAGTTTAATGACAGCATATTACAGTGTGCCGGAAGAATTGTCAGGCACGGTTCAATCGCTTAATTAAACACTAGACAGGACACCTCTTAATTATTGTTCCGACTAATTTGGACTAAACCCTTTTATTGTACCTAGTTAAAACCTATTCACTAGACAACTGCACATCACACATATAACCCAACCAAATAAATCCCTGCATAATTAGGATGAGTTCACGTACAACCGGGCCCAGCAATGGAGGCAAAGGAAATGAATGAATCAATACTGATAATGCATGGATAAAATAGCTATTCTTTTGTCTCTCACATCAGAATAAAAAAATGTTTAAGTTCAGTAATTTCATATGGCATCAGGGTTTGATCTTAGTCATCGGTATTTAACATTATTTTATCATTATTTAACATTTTACACTTGGATGAAGTTTTCATTTAATGTGGCCGTGACTATAACTTTGGAGGATCAAACCATTTCACAACTGGATATGGCGTCAATGTCTCAAAAATATTTCCTCTTCTGTTATTCCGTTTTGGCTCATTCTTCTTAGATTTTTACTTGTGTTTTGTAGCCTGTTGACAGCGGTGGACCGGCTGTCTCGCCGGTGATGAGCTTTCCTTCGGTGGTCCGTGGTAGCTGTTGGTCTATTTAGATCTATTTGGGTGGAGGGAATGGTGAAAACTGTTGAATAAACATTAAATGTTATTTTAGTGTTTAGTGGGTTGTTTGAAAGGTCAAGAGTCATGGGTTATGAGAGAGAGAAAGTTATGGAAATGAAAAGTCAAGAGTCATGGGTCAAGAGTTGTTTTATGGTTATAATGAAGTTTTATTATTTTCAGTTTTGAGTTTTTAGAAAAATATATGTTAATTGCTATAAGTACGTTGTTATCTGTGATGTAAAATGCAAGAAAAAGGAAGTTCAATATAGTGCAGAAAAGTTTAGAAATTTGAGTTTTAGTGTTTTATTTCTCTGTCTCCCCTTAATTTTTTTTATAAATTGGTAACAGAGCTATGGCGAGTATGAGTGTGACCAATAATCTGTCATTGCCCCGAATGACAAAGACGACGAATTATGAGAATTGGAGTATCCAAATGAAAGCTCTTCTTGGATCTCAAGATGCCTGGGAGGTGGTAGAAGGAGGTTTTGAAGAACCAGCAAATACCACGGGATACAATGCAGCTCAAATGAAGGTGTTGAAAGAGACACGATCAAAGGATAAGGCGGCACTATACATGTTATTCCGAGCAGTTGACGAATCGGGCTTTGAGAAGATTGCCAAAGC
>Ga0209489_110048_pt1 | contig 11065 bp, 10 predicted proteins | sample SiratrowhiteBW_FD_187527 | JGI IMG/M metagenome (GOLD analysis project Ga0209489, IMG submission 187527) | Root nodule microbial communities of legume samples collected from California, USA - Siratro white BW (SPAdes) (version 2) | ecosystem: Host-associated > Plants > Roots > Nodule | place...
ATAACTTAGGAAATCAATAAACCATAACCAATACCTGATTTGTTTGAAAAGCAGAACATATATTGGAAGACCTCATAGTTATGGGATGACTTCCAAGCATTCTTGGAAATTCTGTACTGCATCCCAACCCTACATGTTGTCCTGCCCATAACTGTTTCAAACAAACACATGGTCTGTAAAACAAACATACGAACAATAATTTACATTGTAAAATGATTAATACTAACCTGCAAAACAACAACACACCCCGAAAAATTAACTACAAGTCTGTTCTGTTGTTGGTTGTACAATACGGCAACTCTGTTCAAACTTTGAATCAAAAAATTGTGAACGACTGCCCCCCAGTTATACATATTTAAATTATGTACATTTTGTAGTAAATGAAAAGGAAATGCATTAATAGTTATGGAAGACCGTGGAAAATAAAATGTTCCAAGTGCAAGTATTATATACAGTCTGCAGAAGTCTTCGACGTTTTCATCCTTATTGACATCAGGATCACGGAGCTTTACAAGCACCAAATTTATGGTAATTTCACTTCCATTGAACAAACTGTTCATGAAAGGAGCATCACTATATTTCAGGGTAACTTCCTCGCCAGTTACCCGCAGCCCCAACGTGATGCATACATCAAATGGAGAAAATGGGACTAAAAATTCCCTGATCCTGAAAGACTGGTCTGCAATACACCATCTGCTAATCAGTTCCCACAAAACAACTGACGAAATATGCAGTGGCTGATCCAGGCGCAAGAGCCATTTGAATGGAGTTGTCTCCATCAACTCTCTTTGAATTGGAGACATCTGACGATTAATGTCAATTATAGCATCGGTGTGGAGTTTGTGCCTGACTCTCAACTGTTAATACAAATCAACAAAACAGATTAAATTGTTTTCACACTTAGAGCATAAACTATGAAATTAAATTGCACAAATTACTAACCTTTGATTCTCCCCGATCTTCAGCAGAGGATTTTTTGGGACCCATATATGTATAAGAAGGAAACTGGTACCCAAGAAAAGTAGCCCATTACTCAGATATTGAAAAGTACAGTGACAAACAAAATACTTAATATGTTACTCACTTGCAACAAAAGGAAACCAACACACTACCAAGACAACTTCTTTCGCATACACAGACGTAGAATAATAACTGGTTCACTATGTTAAAATAAGTGGTTCAATGACGAATTATTTCCAATACACACACGTGTATAACACATGCAAAGACCTCCATGTTAAACCCACAACCCAAGTGGTTCACTATGTTAACCTAAGTGGTTTAATGACGTAAGTGTTCGCATACAATCAGATACAAACATACAATGTGTCCCAGACAGGTAAGTATCAGACATGCAAACCAGTAATGTTAAACCCACAATAAAGTTATCTTCTTTTATGACCTAAGTTGTTAACTGTCACCGGCAAAGTTTCACGACAAAGGCATGAACAGATATACAAACCCACAACATAACTCAACACCAAAACATTGTGTACATCATTCGGATCATTGCTTTCGATAAACCCTAAAATGTACATTGTTAAACACAGGACGAACGAGCGATACACCTTATGGCAGTGAACCCCAGCTTCCGATGTCGATTCACCGTAGACGACCGCCGACAACAGGACCGTCAAATGAAAAAATGAAAGGGTTAAGAAGCGACGAAAATGTTGTAGAGAAGCAAAGCAATTCGTTTCCAAAACGAGCTCGTTGATGTTGTCTGACCTTGGAGATATCTTCCAGAACGCAGTGCAATGATGGGACTACCAACATTCAGCCGTCATTTTAAACGGGAAATTTGGCATACAAAATGTCTCATCTACCCTCACAAAGCGACAAAGCAAGACAACGTTTCCCGCCAGTGAGAGGAGCTCAATATCAGACTACTTATCTGTGTTCAAATAAGTGGTTCTCTGCGTACAAATAAGTGATTTTCTATGTTAACCAATGCAACCAAGGACATGTTCACACAATTGCTTCTCTATGTCTAATTAAGTGGTTCTCTTCGTACAATTAAGTGGTTTGTTGTGTTAACCAATGCGACCAAAGACATGTTCACACAATTGCTTCTCTGTGCCTAATTAAGTGGTTCTCTTCGTACAATTAAGTGGTTTGTTGTGTTAACCAATGCAACCAAGGATATGTTCACACAATTGCTTCTCTGTGTCTAATTAAGTAGTTCTCTTCGTACATTTAAGTGGTTTGTTGTGTTAACCAATGCGACCAAGGACATGTTCACACAATTGCTTCTCTGTGTCTAATTAAGTGGTTCTCTTCATACAGTTAAGTGGTTTGTTGTGTTAACCAATGCGACCAAAGACATGTTTACACAATTGCTTCTCTGTGTCTAATTAAGTGGTTCTCTTCATACAATTAAATGGTTTGCTATATTAACCAATGCGACCAAGGACATGTTCACACAATTGCTTCTCTATGTATTATTAAGTGGTTCTCTTTGTACAGTTAAGTGATTAGCTGTATTAACCAATGCGACCAAGGACATGTTCACACAATTGCTTCTCTGTGTCTAATTAAGTGGTTCTCTTCGTACAATTAAGTGGTTTGCTGTGTTAACCAATGCGACCAAGGACATGTTCACACAATTGTTTCTCTGTGTCTAATTAAGTAGTTCTCTTCGTACATTTAAGTGGTTTGTTGTGTTAACCAATGCGACCAAGGACATGTTCACACAATTGCTTCTCTGTGTCTAATTAAGTGGTTCTCTTCGTACAGTTAAGTGGTTTGTTGTGTTAACCAATGCGACCAAGGACATGTTCACACAATTGCTTCTCTTTGTATTATTAAGTGGTTCTCTTCGTACAGTTAAGTGGTTTGCTGTGTTAACCAATGTGACTAAGGACATGTTCACACAATTGCTTCTCTATGTCCAGTTAAGTGGTTCTCTTCGTACAGTTAAGTGGTTTGCTATGTTAACCAATGCGACCAAGGACATGTTCACACAATTGCTTCTGTGTCTAATTAAGTGGTTATCTTCGTACAATTAAGTGGTTTGTTGTGTTAACCAATGCGACCAAGGACATGTTCACACAATTGCTTCTCTGTGTCTAATTAAGTGGTTCTCTTCGTACAGTTAAGTGGTTTGTTGTGTTAACCAATGCGACCAAGGACATGTTCACACAATTGCTTCTCTGTGTCTAATTAAGTGGTTCTCTTCGTACAATTAAATGGTTTGCTATGTTAACCAATGCGACCAAGGACATGTTCACACAATTGCTTCTCTGTGTCTAATTAAGTGGTTCTTCTTTTACAATTAAGTGGTTTCCTGTGTTAACCAATGCGATCAACGACATGTTCACACAATTGCTTCTGTATATAATTAAGTGGTTCTTATTTTGTAATTAGAAAAGTATATTACTTAACATTACTATACCAGCAAGTTGTCCTCAAACATTAATAAATTATTTGTTCGTTGTGGTAAAACCTTAGCTTACAAAAGGAGAACATAAGAATACAATAAATTTGCCGTCATACATTAACCAATGAATTGTTTATCTTACAAAAGGACTTCTTGTAATGGCGATACGTGCACGCTTTCTTGGTTTCGTCTTCAGCCGACGGTATATGCTACCTCGTCGGAGTTGTTGACCCATATCACTCCCAACAATCTTATTTGCTTTTGATGCATCCGATGATTGAAGAGTAACAGGGTAATGAAGAGAGGCAGGATCCACATTGGTATCTTCAGTATTCTGGTCACTTTGTACCAATTTTAACCAATTAGTTAGCTCTAGAACCTGGTTCCCTAGTTTCTGAATCCGTTCTTCTTGTTCTGCAACAGTACGCAACAATGTTGTCTTTCTGTCAATCAGTTCGCTCAAATTGGACTGCTTGTTTGGATGGTGCTTAACTTCAGAACCTGATGAATGCAAAGCTTCCCTCACAATGTCAATCAGCAACTCTTCACTGGACAGTGCTAAATCATGAATGACCTGATAACCACAACAATAACCACAATTGAACAATTTTGCACAATAACTGTGAATTCATATATCTGTCCATAGGTATTACTAACCAAATTTCTTTCGAATGTCACTTCAATCTGTCTCGGACCAACCTTCACATCCTGCCAGTGAAGAATGCGAGGGAATTTTTGCTTCCTTAGATCTCCCTTTTTACTTGAAGACAACAGATGCTCCAAAGCCCATATCTGTAATGCAATAAAAAAAAACTACAATCCATCAACAACAAAACGACAGTAATTGACAAATCATAAATGAGTTTTTGTCCAGCCATTTCATTGTAATTACCTGCAACACATATGCACACAGCCCCCAATATATGTATGTCCACCTCCAACATCGGCCTGCAACGAAGTCGATGTTTGATACAAACTTTGCACTAGAAATTGGAACACAGTTGTTCCCCAATTATAATTACAAAGTTCCCCTAACTCATCTACAATACTAAATAAACCACCAAAAACACTCTCACTCACAGTCGGTAGTAAGAACTCACTTAGCCCTAACAATACATACAATTTACAGAAGTCATCAACATTTACGTCATTTCGCCTTTTTTGGATCTCAACAAATATCATCTTCACATAAACATGTGTAGAAGGAAATAACTTCCTAATAGGGGAATCCTATGATTTACTTCGAAGATCAACCACACATCCACCAATTCTAAGACCCAATAGTACACAAACGTCTAGGGTTGTAAAGGAAACCAAGTCAGACCTTATCATAAAACCTCCCCTCCTCTCAACCCATCGTGTGCATAACCCTGTCATCAGTTTCTTGCTAAGTTTGACTTAGCCTTCAAGCTCCATGAACCATGAAAAAAGAGTTCTGTCAATACAAGCCTTATGCTCTTCGGTAAGCATTGTATTTACAACTCCCAGAAATGTTGTTCGACAACAATGTCAGACACAAACACAGACCTACATGCAAAAAATAAACAATTATACCAAAAAAGTACAAGTTATCAAATATGGACAAATACCTTCGATCCGGAACTTTGGGCTGTTGTCATTGTTATGCTTGCATAACACATGTCAATAAACAAATTACATCGTTACTCAATGGTACAATATAATGAATAAAAAAAAACAGAAACCCAGATAAGTGGTTAGCTCAGTTCAAATAAGTGGTTCGCTGTGTGTAATTTTGGAACACACACATTTGTTTGAAGGGTGGAATGTCTAAGTGGTTAGCTCAGTTCACATAAGTGGTTCGCTGTGTGTAGTTTTGGAACACACACATTTGTTTGAGGGGTGGAATGTTTAAGTGGTTAGCTCAGTTCACATAAGTGGTTCGCTGTGTGTAGTTTTGGAACACACACATTTGTTTGAGGGGTGGAAGGTCTAAGTGATTAGCTCAGTTCAGATAAGTGGTTCCATTTGTGTAATTTTGGAACACACATTTGTTTGAGGGGTGAAATGTCTAAGTGGTTAGCTCAGTTCACATAAGTGGTTCGCTGTGTGTAATTTTAGAACACACACACATGTCTTAGTAGTGGAATGTCTAAGTGGTTAGCTCAGTTCACATAAGTGGTTCACTGTGTGTAATTCAGATAAGTGCAATTTTGGAACACACACACGTAATCAGTCCATGGCTTTTTAATCAGTCCAACAAGACTGCAGCAGCAACTGAATGGTGCTATTGACCGTGAAGTTCACCACCCAACATAAATATTTCTTTAGGAATCCTTAGTGTATCACTAAGTATGACATCCGAGAACCCACAAGCAGCAAAACCTACTTAACAGAGTTAGTATTTTGATTTCTAAAGAAACAAGTTGGCATGAATACCTCACTTTGTCAAATAGTAACACTACAAAATACCTGCTGAAGTCTGGTTGGTCCAATTTTGTAAAGGACAATAACTTAAAAGCAGGAAATGTATTAGTCTTTGAAAAATTAAGAAGCCAGGAATTGTGATTTAGAGATGCTATTTTCATATCTGGCCTATATGAAAGAAAAATAACAAAGTTAAAACCAAAACCATGGCTTTTTAAATTTTTCAAACACAAATACATTTCCTGCTTTCAAGTCACAGTCTTTGCAAAATCAGTCCAACAAGACTGCAGCAGCAATTGTATGGTACTATTGACCGTGAAGATCCCCACCCAACATAAAGATTTCTTTAGGAATCCTAAGTGTATCACTAAGTATGACATCCGAGAACCCACAAGCACCAAAACCTACTTAACAGAGTTAGTTTTTTGATTTCTAAAGAAACAAGTTGGCATGAATACCTCACTTCGTCAAATAGTAACACTACAAAATACCTGCTGAAGTCTGGTTGGACCGATCTTGTAAAGGACAATAACTTAAAAGCAGGAAATGTATGTGTATTTGAAAAAATTAAGAAGCCAGGAATTGCGATTTAGAGATGTTATTTTCAGTCTGACCTATATGACAGTAAAATAACAAGGTTAAAACCAAAACCATGCCTTTTTAATTTTTTCAAACATATACATTTCCTGCTTTCAAGTCACAGTCTTTCCAAAATCAGTCCAACAAGACTGCAGCAACAACTGTATGGTACTATTGACCGTGAAGTTCACCACCCAACATAAGTATTTCTTTAGGAATCCTTAGTGTATCACTAAGTATGACATTTGAGAACCCACAAGCAACAAAACCTACTTAACAGAGTTAGTATTTTGATTTCTAAAGAAACAAGTTGGCATGAATACCTCACACATTTGTTTGAGGGGTCGAATGTCTAAGTGGTTAGCTCAGTTCGAATAAGTGGTTCGCTGTGTGTAGTTTTGGAACACAAACATGTGTCTTAGTAGTGGAATGTCTAAGTGGTTCGCCCAGTTCACCTAAGTGACTCGCTGTGTGTACTTTTGGAACACACACGTGTCTTAGTGGTGGAATGTCTAAGTGGTTCGTCCAGTTCACCTAAGTGGTTCGTTGTGTGTAGTTTTGGAACACAAACATGTGTCTCAGGGGTGGAATGTCTAAGTGGTTAGCTCAGTTCGAATAAGTGGTTCGCTGTGTGTACTTTTGAAACACACACGTGTCTGAGGGGTGAAAACATTAAGTAGTTAGCTCAATTCAAATAAGTGGTTCGTTGTGTGTAGTTTTGGAACACACACACGTGTCTTAGTGGTGAAAACACTAAGTGGTTAGCTCAGTTCACATAAGTGGTTCGCTGTGTCTACTTTTGGAACACACACACGTGTTTGAGTGGTGAAAACACTAAGTGGTTAGCTCAGTTCAAATAAGTGGTTCGCTGTGTGTACTTTTGGAACACACACACGTGTCTTAGTAGTGGAATGTCTAAGTGGTTCGCCCAGTTCACCTAAGTGGTTCGCTGTGTGTAGTTTTGGAACACAAACATGTGTCTCAGGGTGGAATGTCTAAGTAGTTCGCCCAGTTCACCTAAGTGGTTCGCTGCGTAGTTTTGGAACACAAACATGTGTCTCAATGGTGGAATGTCTAAGTGGTTAGCTCAATTCAAATAAGTGGTTCGCTGTGTGTACTTTTGGAACACACACACGTGTCTTAGTAGTGGAATGTCTATGTGGTTCGCCCAGTTCACTTAAGTGGTTCGCTGTGTATACTTTTGGAACACACACACATGTCTTAGTAGTGGAATGTCTAAGTGGTTCGCCCAATTCACCAAAGTTGTTCGCTGTGTGTAGTTTTGGAACACACACTTAGTGGTCAAAACACTAAGTGGTTAGCTCAGTTCAGATAAGTGATTCGCTGTGTGTACTTTTGGAACACACACGTGTCTTAGGGGTCAAAACATTAAGTGGTTAGCTCAGTTCAAATAAGTGGTTCGCTGTGCATAGTTTTGCAACACACACAGGGGTGGAAGGAGGACATTGGCAGGTGAAAGATGGAAACTAGCAATCCAGAACACAGCAAGAAACCATTTTCCTTTTTTTCGCATACATGCATAACCAACAAGCAAGAGCAAACCATGTGAACAAACCGTAGACCATAAACGAAGCAAGGTTTGACACCATCAACCCAGAACACATCAAGAAACCATTTTTTTCGCGTACAGGCATAACTAGAAAGCAAGATCAAACCATGTGAGAAAACCCTAAACCATAAACGAAGTAAACATCGACACCAGCAACCCAGAACACAGCAAGATCTCATTTTTCGCATACATGCATAACTAGCAAGCAAAACCAAATCATATGAACAAACCCTAAAACCTAAACGAAGCAAACATCGACACATAGCAAGCATGTTTCATACCAAAAAACCTTAGGGTTTAGGGTCAATACCAAAAATGCAAATGATAAAGCTTTGACAGTGGATTGGCGGCCGGAAAACGAAGGCAAAAGTGGCAAAAGGAACGCTCGGTGGCAAAAGGAACGCGAATCTTGTTGTTTCCTCTGTTCTCTCTCCTTCAGAGCAAGCAGGGGTAATAATTGCAATGAGAAATGATATCTGTTTTTCCCTCTCAAATTGCCCTGCATTTTCAGATGACAAATGACAAAAAACACCCTTTGCAAAAAGACAAAGATAAACCACGTAAGCCAAAACCATTCGCGTTTTCTCTTTCATTGCCACGCGAGACAGCACTGCCACGTTAGAGTGTCAAACGGAAGTAGAAGAAAAACCAGTGTCAAAGTAACATTTTCCTGTTTCATATTCTTGTTTTTCTCAACTGCACATCCTAATTCCTTTTCTCTCCCAATATATTCTTTGGATGATTAAAAGAAAACTATGAACATCTCAAATGACTTTTTTTTTAATATTATTCTTCTCTTAAACATCAGTATATCTCAACCTATTATCTTTTTTTTTCTATATTTAAATTAAATTTCAATAATTTATAATTAGTATACTTTTCGGTATAAATCTAAATAAAAATTATATATTAAATATAACATTACATAAATTATATATTAAAAATATATTTTTACTACATTAAAGCTTTAAACTCATATAATGTATGATAACTTATTTATAAATTTATTTTGTAATACGACCTCTAAATAGGATATAAATTAAATTTTTGAATAGATTTACATATTATAAAAATACTTAATATTTAAATATAATAGATGAATAACATATGAGTGTAATGTATTAACAATAACAAAGTATCATTAATATTTACGTAAATAACTAACCTGTTAGATTAAAATTTGATTTTCTCTTCAATTAAACAGACTTTATGAAAGTGAAGACCTAATTCATTTTGTCAAAAAATATAGTTTGATTTGAACTTATCTAGACTAGACTATAGGTTATAATACTTGAATATATAAAGAGAAAAACGTAAATGAAATTATGTTGCATGCATAAATTTCTTGTATATAAAGTTGTAAAGTTGTTTGTTATATATATATAGATATATTTTTCTTAATCACGCTTGACTTTTTAGTTTTAAATTACTGTATATTATTTTTTTAACTATTTTGTCAATTATAATTATCAACTATTATTATTTTGACTTTTTTACTTCATTAATATTTTTTATTTTTTATTTCTCTCAATAGTATTTTTTATTTTTTAATTTTCTAATAGCACTCTTTATTATTTAATTTTTGAAATAACACATTTTTATTTCATGTAATAGCACCCTTTATAACAACCTAGAAAATCTATCATCTGAGTAGAACTGGTAAAAGTGGAATGAACATTTGATTATTATATTATTAAACTGAAAACACGTATTTATAGGAAAAGTTAGTAATCAAATCTCATTCCCACTTGAGCCACCATCTCTCTAAAACCTCTGACCTCCCTCTTCTCTTACTTCTCTCTAAGACTTCGCCTCTGTCTTCCATCAGTTTCTCGAGCGGAGCCCACCATTGGACTCGTGGCGGAGAACAGAGCAAGTATATCCGATCAGAATCTCCAATAGAGTAAGTTCGTTTTCTGCCCCTTCTCTTAGAGTCAGTTTTAGGTTTTCACTTTCCTCTGTTTACTGAGCTTGCATATGGCCTCTGGGCCATCAAACGGTGGCTCTGTGAGCTCAGCTTCATAGTCTGTTAGTCTGATCGTTGATTAGAGGTCCTTTAATGCAGATTCGAGTTTCTGAGGACCATAGGCTATTGGGATTGTTATAGAGAATTTCAATTGCAATTCAGGTAAGGGAGGCTAACCTTAGTGCTTGTTTGATTTACAAATTTAAGTCTTGAATAGAGAAGGTAATGATGGTAGTAATTGTACAATTTGTATCTGGTAAAGTTTCCTACAGGTCTGAAATGTTGAATTGAATGTTGCATGTATGAGATAGTTGTGTAAAAATTGATGATATGTTGATATGTTGAATAGATAATTTGTGCTACGGTAGATCATTCATCGTGTATGTGGATTGATTTTCACCCAATTTAGTCATCTGAGACATGCATGGTAACTCTGATATAGTGAATTCTGTTGAATTTTCTGCATAATTCGCCCAGGCGACATCATCTCGCGCAGGCTAGAATGGTTTCGAGTAGCAAGTATACTCTCTGGACTGTTTTCGTCCAGGCGGGAAATTACTCGCCCAGGCGAGAAAGTAGTTCGCTTAAGCGAGGGTACAGTCGCCCAGGCGAGGAAGCCCCTGGAGCAAGTGTACTCTCTGGAGTGCTTTCGCCTAGGCGAGAAATTTTTCACCCAAGCGATGAGGTATTCTCGCCCAGGCGAGAGTATTTTCGCTCAGGCAAAAATAGACCTTGCTCTCTGGACTACTTTCGCCCAAGCGATAAATTTTTTGCTCAGGCGAGAGGTATTTTTGCCTGGGCGAAATTGGTCTCGCCCAAGCTAAAAAAAAAAGAGAAATTTTTTTTTTTTGGCTTTTTGTTTCTGAATGTTTAGCTCTTTGGAATGCAATGTATGTATTTAGTAAAACCAATTAATTGATAATTTAAGTTTAATTATATTGATAGTTTAGTGATTTCTTTAAATGTTGAGATTGTGGTGGAGATTGAGATTTAAAAGTGAATGAATGCATGAGTAGAGATCTATATTGTGATGTGATATTGGTAAGAGTGTTGATAAAGTTTGTCAAAGCCTAGGCATAGTGTTTTCAGGAAAGAAAACACCCGTGTCTGGGTTAGTTAGGAAGTGCATTGTCTAAGGATCGAGTGAACGATTGATATCCTGACTCTACTAGTAGTATGAATCAAA
>Ga0209489_110049_pt1 | contig 11064 bp, 4 predicted proteins | sample SiratrowhiteBW_FD_187527 | JGI IMG/M metagenome (GOLD analysis project Ga0209489, IMG submission 187527) | Root nodule microbial communities of legume samples collected from California, USA - Siratro white BW (SPAdes) (version 2) | ecosystem: Host-associated > Plants > Roots > Nodule | place: USA...
TATATATATATATATATATATATTCTTATTTATTAAATACCAAGTTGTTCTTGTCTTTCATATTTGACTATTAGTTATCGTAATTTTATAATTTATATACTTTTAAAATTTGATATATATGCTTAAGCAAACATCTTGCACTCATTTTATAAAAGAAGAAAAAGCAAGAGATTGAGCTTTTATTTTGAAAGGATTTAGACATTAGAAAAAGTGATAGTGAAAAAGTTTGTGCATTTTAACTCGTGGGCAAGAATTATAATTCACCTCCCGATGTTGTTCTTAGATGTTGTGAAAACTTCGAAAATCAATATTGTCATATTTGAATGTAGATGAAACCTCAAGACATTTGAATGCCATTCATTTGGTTTCTAGCACAAACTTTTTAATTTGAAAGCTAAGAGATTTTGGTTGAGATTCACTTTTAGAAAAAATCACATCTTTTTGCAAAAAAAACTTATTCAAATTCGTGATCTACGTGCTTCTTTTTTACACATAATTAGATCTCGTCTTCAAAAAGATTTTGTTATAGTTGAACATCACTATCGTGTAGATATATTTAATAGTGTTACAAATTATCAATCAAAAGAGTTCTATAGTAAATTAAGTCCACTTCTTAATATAAACAACTGAGTTTCTAAAATTGAGTCCAACTTTAAATCCTAAAGATAGATTCAAGTTATTTAATGTTGGAGACCATTTATACTCTTATTGAGAAATTCTACTGTTAGAATTACAACATCATGAATATATGTATACCAAAAGACACCAACTTCTATTTTATACACTAATGTTGAGTTATGTCAAAAATAGTTGAGACTATAAAATCAACTTGTTATCCTTTGATGGATATAGAATACTAGAACTTGTTTTGACTCTTCTCATATCAACAACAACATAACCATGACTGTTCTAAAAAAAGAAAAAACAACAACATAGCATATTTTTTTCAACTATGAAAATTATAAAAATATGGCTATGCATTGAGATGGAAGAAGATTTGCTCACTCCTTAATTACCTAATTGCTTAATTTGAAACACATGAAAAAAAAAGGCCACCACAACTTCAAAAGTGAAGGTTTTGTGTCTAATCTTTTGTATCCTTTTCTGGTATTAATTATAGTTATATTTTGTCTACACTTTTCTTAAATTGTTTACAAATTGGCTAAATTGATATTGGTATTGTTAAAAGATACGTATTTGATTGGTGATGTGGAATGTTATCAGTTTAGTCTCTTTTCTGAAAATATTTATTTATTTTATTTGTTCTGAGATGATTGCTGCTATTTCTATTATCTTGTCATTCACCATCGGTAATAGCACTTATGTACTACTCGATTTTGTTAGTTAGTATCGCATGCTCAATATATTATATATTACATATGTGCATTAAAAAATATGTTAAATTTCTTACATACATGACTGATATCAAAATTTAATGGTTCTTTCTTAAGCTATAATATTTTAAATTGGCCACTCTATGGTTCTGCCCCTGAGGATGAAGATGATGAACTTGAGTTGATAGAGACTTCATCAGTTATTTCTTGTTGAACATCTGAATTTAATGCACCAAGTTGTTCATTACCTCTTGAGTTATGTGTGTTATCTTGCTCAGAGGTTGTTGAGTTATTCCCATCATTGATAACTCCTGCCTTACTTGAATTCTCTGAGATGTCGAACAATTCCTGTTAAACAAGTCAAGTAAATAATTTATGTTAGAACAACCAAGATAAACAATGAACAACATAAACATACTATACAACAACACCAAATCGACTCACCCTAAGTTTTTCCGAATGCATTTCATGTGATGAATGGTTAGCACGATTATCCATCAACCGCATCAACCGCTTCCAACGTGCTTGAACGACCGAAGAATGAGAAGGTTGTATGACAAAATCTTTCACACCAAAGATGTTGTTTTGGTCACTACTCATTGCATAAGTTGGAGTATCATCAGGCATGTCAGATCTTGAAGACATGGAGCTTACATCAGCTGCATTTTCTTCATCTATGTTTTGCAAAGAAAGGGGTGAAGAAATGTCCCTCCAGCTGTTTAGTTCTGAAATATCTTGCTCACTTACTCTACGAACTTCTCTTGAATGGAGTGAGGCTCCCCACATGTCTTCACTACCAGAAGTAACATCTTTGTCAATGTCCCCGTCATAAATAATGGATTCTCCATCAGTGGTTGTGGTGGTGTCATGGTTCTCATCAACTGTTAGAGTAGGTGAACCTATTTCAGAAACCTCCACTTGCAAGTCAGAAGCCAAAGAGCATGAAGGGGTGTGACGGTTTGGCTGGTTCTTATCCACAGACGGTGAAAGAGATTCATACAAAGAGTCATTTATTTTGGTAGCACTAGCACTTGAGAATGGTATATTGTGGTCCCCCTCTTGAGGCTTAGCAACTGTTACTTCTTCTAGCTTCTCTAAAACTTGATGAGCCCTATCAACATCTATTGTTGGAATCATGGTTGCATGGTCTGAATTGGAGTTTGCTGCTTCAGCATTGTCCACCTTTTTACCACTGATTTCAACCATTTTATCAACTTCACATTTTCCATTCTCTTCATGTGTTGTTTCCTTTCCTTCACTTGAGGGAACAAAAGCTTTGGACTCACTTTCACTGGCTTCTTCGAATGATAACTGTTCATGTGGATTATTGTTTCCTCTACCTGTAGGAATGAGTAAATACATTAAGAAAAGGAGGGTGTGAGGAGAAAAGAAAGTGATCGATTATCAATACTACCTTCGTCTATTGGGTGTGCCAAAGTGTGCCCTTTGGCTTCAAGATCTTCTTGTCTTGGTTCTGTTAACAAATTCTTCAATTCTTGATCAAAACTGTCACCAGTGAGATTGGGTTTCTCCTCAAAAGGATCATATGGAATATCAAACGGGCTTCTCAAAGCAGATGGGGCAGAACCAGGCATTTGTATGCCATCAAAGTCTCTAGGAGAATCAAAATGGTTGAGTCTTGTGATAAACAAAGGAGCAATTTGGCTTGAGGTTACCGATTTCATGTCAATTAGACCATTCGATATCTGCAACTTCAATTGTTTTCTTGCTTTTCTCCTTGCTATTAGACTCTCTAGCCTTTTGTGTCTCTCCGACTCCAATGTCCCAAGATCCATTCCATTTTTCTGATCATCCTCTTTCAGCTCTACACTTTTATAGCCATCTTCTCGAGCTTTTTCCACATCCACTTTGCTTTCTGTCTTTTTCTCTTGGTCATCACCATGACTCACCGGGTCCAGCACAAAAGATTCAGACAATAATGTTTGTTTTTTCGGAACCTCCGAGGAATCAATTCTCGTATCTTCATAAAGTTTAGACCTTCTAATATCTCTGTTAGCTAAAGTGAATTCATTACGAAACACTGATGATAAATCCTTGGCTTTTATTTCCAAACCACCATACACCTCCAATTTCTTCCCAGTGAAATTTCTTCTTCTACTTGTTGCATTATGTGATGGACACTTGTACAGCAATCCACGTCTCTCATTCTTGAGCAGCTTTGGTGGAGATTTTATCTCAACCCTTTTCTCCTTTCCCTTTTTCACCTCCTCTTCGAAGTGGTTTTGCTCAGAACTCCAAAATATTCTAATGAAAACGGCGATGCACACAAAAAATGGGGACAAGAAGACCAGCAAGTTGTAAATGTAAGAGAGAAATATATACAAAAGGAAAAAGACCAACAAAGCACCCGTAACCAATGGATGCTTTCTCATCAAAGTGCAGCCAATCTCAGCAGAAACATTAAGCACTCTTGATAAGCGAAGTTGAATATCCCTTCCATTCAAAGCCATTTTTGTCTCCTTCAAAGTAGATTCTAATCTCAAACTACGATGCTTTCAAGGTCCTACTTGCATGCATGCATGCATTTGTCACAACCCTAGAATGGAAAACTCGTACGGGGGGCATTTTAGCCAATTCCATATCCAAACAAGTTGTTGTAATCATCATGGTAATGATCGAACTGGGTTGACATGTTTGTTGGAAACTGCTATTGAAACATTTAAAGAAAAATGTGGTCTTTTGCCATGAACGAGGAAAAAAAAAATGTTTATGTAACTTGTGTTCTAAACTACGCAACAAAGTGGAAGAATATCAATGATTGGAAATGAAAATATTGGTGTGATTTTTGGCTTCAGTCCATACAAATCATTCTGAAAATTGAAAAACTAAAGAAAGAATAATAAGGAGAAAATAGGTAAAGTGAGTCAGAAATTACGGTCAGCAGTGGGAAATATTTTTTACCCTCTCCCTAACAAATGGTTAGCCGTTGAAACTATAACAATTTATTTTTTTCTTTTTTAGGATGTTTTTCCTTTGGCTGAGAATTTTATAGAGCCCTCTCATTTAGGAATTTAACTGTGTTGTGTTTCTTATCCAATTGGATAACCGAAAAAAAAGGACAAGAAACGGATAAAATTTATGAAACAATTTCACAAATCAAACTCTAAGTTGCAGTACGCTGGTTACTTGGAAACAACACAGGGTTTCTTTAAATTCCGGGGATTTTATATATTTGAATTCTTACACAAAATAACTCATTAATTTCCTTTTATTTATTTTTTTAACTTATTATTTCAAATTTTACAATTAAGTAATTTCATCATCTCACCTTACATGTACCATAATTTATCTCATTTATCAATCAATGGTAATGTCAACAAGTATTATAATAACATTATTTAAATATTACTCACCATTTATAAATCATTTCTAATATGATTGTAGTACGAAGTTGTTAGTCTTTTGACAATAATCTTCAGATTTGAGTTCAAATGGTTGTAATCTATTTATTTGTTATTTTCTGAGAGGGAAATTTACCATGAAATTAAAAGAGACATATTTGTTAAAATAGTGACACTTGTAACCTCCGCACCTCTTTCTCTCTCTCAAAACTTTGTTTTTTTTTTTTTTTAGGTTTCTCCGTCCTTCATTTATTCACAATCTGATTGCATTTCAAATTACTTGAAGAGTTAGAAAAGAATTCTATTTATATCAAAATTTTAAATAGAGTAAGTTTTTATTTATTATGATGATCTTATTTTTTAGTTTTCTATATATTTTCGTCATCATAGTTGAGAAAAATATTTTCTCAACTTAATTAAAATTATATTTATGATGTTTAAGTAACTTGCTTTTAGGTTCTTAGATTTTAATGTAATCTTTTGAGAACTGGTTCTGAAGACAAACATATAAGATAAGGAAGTCAGTTTTAATCTTTCAATAGTACTCTATGTTAGAAAACCTAGATGTGATGGGGATTTGGTTTCAAATTTCAGTTTTTCTTGTAGGAATGTTATATAATGAAATTAAATGTTGTTTGATGAAATAGTTGATAATAAGTTGTGTGAATACGTTGAAATAGTATATTTTTATGGCTTAGTAGTTAAGTGTTGTTTTGGAAAGATTGTTGAATGTTGTGAATTGTAAATTGAATGATATGTATTGATGTGGATGATGATATGTATTGATGTGGATGATGATATGTGTATAGAATTCATGTCATACATTTAGGTTAATGTATAAGTTGTATGATGAGGACACTGAAATTATTATTATTATTATTATTACTTTAATAATAATAATAATATTATTATAATTATTATTAATAATATTATTTTTATATTAATATTAATGTTGTTAGTAAGTGTAATATTAGTAGTATTATTATTAATATTAGTATTATCATTAATATTATGATGATTATTATTATTAATATAATTAATATTATTATTAATACAATTAATATTAATAATAATATAATAATAATAATTATTTTAATATAATTAATATTATACTTATTAATATTAATAATAGTTAAAATAAGAATAATAATAATAATAGTGAGTATATGATGGCAAAGTTGATGATGGTATTATGATTGTAACTTGAATAAATATACTTAAATGACCTCTTATCCCTACTCAAGGTTATAAAAGTGTCCAAAAGATAGTATGGATGTTCTGAGTTGGAACCGTTAGAATATATTTACTAAAATAGAATTCCTAATTATATCTATCATTTCAAAATTATGTAAGATGTAACAAAATATTATCCACATATTATCTAGTAAATAAAGAAATGAACATGAACATAAATGAACAAAATACAAAAGATGTGAGAGTGAAAATATATATTTTTTCTTATTTCTTTCTTTGATAAAAAAAAGTAATATATATATATATATATATATATATATATATATATATATATATATATATATATATATATAGTATATGAAATAACAGGATCATAACTCTAACATAATTACTAATAACTCTCACATAATAATTATTTATTATATCTTAATATACTCTAACAGAATAAAATGGTTAATGATGATTCTCACATAATAATTAATAATTATTTATCATTTATTACCCTCCTAAAGATAGAACATAGAGATTAATTAAACCCATCTTGGACAATAGATGTAAGAACAATTTTAGGAGGCCTAAAGTGAATTTAAAAAAAAATGAGACATTTTTTAAAAAATTAGTCGCCACTCTTTATTGTTTAGGTATAATTTAAAAATTTTAAAATTTAAGAGTAAGAGTGAACATAAATTCTTCTTCAATGGGCTCCAAATAAAGACACGCGCATAAAAACACACTATGAATACGCACATAAATGCACAGTATAAAATAATTTAAAAAAATATTTTAAAAAAGGGCTCATTTTTTAATTGGCTTTAGACCTCCTAAAGTCTTGTTAAATGCACAGTATAAAATAATTTAAAAAAATATTTTAAAAAAGGGCTCATTTTTTAATTGGCTTTAGACCTCCTAAAGTCTTGTTTGTCTTTCTTTCTAGTATAATTTTATAATTTAAGAGCGAAAGTGAACAGAAACTCTTCCTCAATCAATTCAATTCAGGACTATAAGTCTCCAAATAAAGACACTTGCATAAATACACAATTTAAACACACACATAAATGCACTAAATAAAACAATTAAATAGAGATTCATTTTAAACTAATAAAGCCTTGTCAGAAGGTGATTAGGTTTGATTATGTTGCCACTCAACCATCGGTGTTAAGCTAATTTAGTCATAACATATTATAGGTGTTAAGCTAATTTAATCATAACATATTTTAAAGATTTTTAACATATTAAACATTTAATCGTAAGAACTAAGATAGTTGGTGGTGGTGGTGGACTTAGAGAGAAAGAAGAAGATGATGCAAAGAGTAAAAACAAAGTAGAGTAATATTTTTCACCATGTCCACTTTCCAAATAGTTGATTGAAAGTGGAGCTGAGAGTATAACAAAGGAGTCCAACAATAGAAGAAACAAAATACACCACTTTCCATACCTTTTGCTGCTGCAGCCATTTCTGAATTTGATGAATATGACCATCGTGTTCTTCCTGGAGGGGTGGTGGTGGTGGTGGACTTAGAGGAAAAGAAGAAGATGATGCAAAGAGTAAAAACAAAGTTGAGTAATATTTTCCACCATGTCCACTTTCCAAATAGTTGATTGAAAGTGGAGCTGAGAGTATAATAAAGGAGTCCAACAATAGAAAAAACAAAACACGCCACTTTCCATACCTTTTGTTGCTACAGCCATCTCTGAATTTTGATGAATATGACCACCGCGTTCTTCCTAGAGGGGTGGTGGTGGTGGTGGACTTAGAGAGAAAGAACAAGATGATGCAAAGGGTAAAAACAAAATAGAGTAATATTTTTCACCATGTCCACTTTCCAAATAGTTAATTGAAAGTGGAGCTAAGAGTATAACAAAGGAGTCTGACAATAGAAGAAACAAAACACGCCACTTTCCATACCTTTTGCTGCTGCAGCCATCTCTGAATTTTGATGAATATGACCACCGTGTTCTTCTTGGAGCATCCAAGGTTTTGATTTAGGATTTCACATTTTGACGCATATATCTAGGAAAGGGAATGAAGTTGCAAGTTACAAGTCTTGGTCAAGCCTTTCATTCGTTTTTGGATATTTAAGTACAAGTCTAATTTCATGAGAAAGTTAAAAAATATATAAGAACTCACAATTTAAGTGTGTAAATACAATATAAGTGATGATCTTTTATAAGTGGAGTACTCATGTTTGAAAATACTTTTGTTCAAGGGGAGTGTACCAATTAAGAAGATAGACTCTCATTTGAGGGGAAGATTGTTAGGTATTTAACTACGAGTCTAAGTCCCACATTAAATAAAAATAAGAAAATTGAACAATACATAAAAAAGAAGACTCACAGACCTAATGTTTTAAGATTTTAGGTTAAAATGGGTCGAACTCTTATATCTCATTCTTATTTGTTTGGTTGAAATTTCTTCACTTTGAGTTAGAATAAATCTTCACTTATCACTCTCAATAAAAATTTCATGAAAAAAAAGGAAAGCTATTTCAAATCGAAAAAAGCCTTTAATTTTGAGTTGGAATAAATCCTCAATTATCACTGGATAGAAATCTCCCAGAAAAGAAAGAAGCTATTTCAAATAAAAAAGAACCTCTAGTTTTAAGTTGAAATAAACCTATAGTTTTAAGTTGAAATAAATCCTCAATTACGGAAAAGAAATGGGAAGCATTTCAAATCTCCACCTCATACTACATATGATTGTGATAACAAATGCTGACATGTTAACACCAAAAAGCACTTTACAACTACAACTTTTTAATAGTAAGAAATAATGTAATACTTTTATATTTCATTGAAAAATCTGCATAATAATTCAGAACATTTGATACTTTTATAGTTCATGCCGCCCTCCATAATAAATCAGAACTTTACTTCATTAGTATCAATAAAACTAGAATGACTAAGATTGCATAATATTTGTGATAGCTTAATAACTAAAGTCCCAAAAAAAATATGATGAAAATATTTTAAAAATAATTTCAGTTTCAACTTTTCTTTTTTCTCCAGGATTGTAAGCAGTCGCGGCTCAAGACTTTAGGAGGCCTAAAGCGAATTTAAAAAAAATAGGCCTTCTTTAAAAAATTAGCCGCCACTGATTTATCTATTTAGTATAATTTTAAAATTTAAGAGCAAGAGTGAACACAAACTCTTCCTCAATCGGATTCAAGTCTCCAAATAAAGACACACGTATAAACGTAAACGTACAGTATGAACACACACACATACATAAATATACAGTATAAAATAATTTAAAAAATTATTTTAAAAAGGCCTCATTTTTTTAGTTTGCTTTAGGCTTTCTAAAGTCTTGTTTATCTTCTTTGTAGTATAATTTTAAAAGCAAATATTTATAATTTTATAATTTAAGAGCAAAAGTGAACACAAACTCTTCCTCAATCAATCCACAACTCGCACATAAATGCATAATATAAAATAATGAAACAAATTTTGAAATTGGAAACAAATTGAAATCCAAGTCTCCAAATAAAGACAGCCACATAAAAGCATAGTATGAGCACATACATAACGAGGAAACAAATTTGAAATTAGTTGAAATAATATTATGGAAGAACAAAGAGATAGAGGAAGGAAGAAAGGAGATAAGTAAGTGAAGAAAAAAGGAGATAAGTGGAGAGTTAAATAATGAAATGTCATATAAAGAAATAATGTCAATCTGTTGGAATATAAAGAGATAGAAAAATTAGAAAGTTTTGATTCTTAGTATTCCTTGACTTTTTATTTTTTTTAAAAAATATTATTAATTTATTATAAGAAAGTTTCAAAGAATATTATTCATTAAATAATATTTATAGTACCGATATAAATTAAAAGTCATCAAATAATATTTATAGCATGAATGATGTAAACTTAAACTCAGTTCAGATATTTTAAATTTTTAACTTTTTTTAGTATAATTTTAAAATTAAATATTTTTTTATTTTGTAATAATATATGAGTATTAAATTTTTTTGAAGTCGCGGTTGCTTTACCTACTTAGGCCTTGAGCCATCCCTACTTGGGTATGAGAGATTTTGTATAGATGTCAGCAATCTGTGACTTAGTGTTGATAGGGAGCAAACAAAAACACCATCAAGAACCTTTTCTCTAACCCACATGACAATCGATTTTAATATGTTTGCTACGCTTATGAAACACATGATTGACAACTAAATTTAAGGTATACTTATTGTCACAAAAAAGAACTGCATTGGCCTGAAGAACAATATGTAAATTACGAAGCAAATAAGACAATCATTGTTGAATTTCACAGGTTATTGATGCTAAAGCACGATATTCAATCTCAGAGGAGGATCCTAGTATTACTCACGATTTATTATTTTGAATAAGTTGTGTGAATATGTTGAAATAGTATATTTTGATGGCTTAGTAGTTAAGTATTGTTTTTGATGTTAGAAAGATTCTTGAATGTTGTGAACTGCAAATTGAATGATATGTATTGATGTGAATCATATGTGTATGGAATTGATGTTGTACATTTGGGTTAATGTATGAGTTGTATGATGAGGATACTAAAATAATAATAATAATATTATTATTATAATTATTATTAATATTATATTATTAATATTATAATTATTATTTTAGTATGACTATTAATATTATTATAATTAATATTAATATTATGATGAATATTATTATTAATATACTTAATATATTATTAATATTATTAATAATATAATTATTATTATTTTAGTATAATTAATATTATACTTAATAATAATAATAATAATAATTATATGATCGTGAAATTGATGTTAATATTATGTGAGTAAATAATAATTAATTCCATTACAAAAATTTGAATTCGTTAAAATTATATATATATATATATATATATATATGTATATATATATATATATATATATATATATATATATATATATATATATATATATATATATATATATATATATATGTATATATATATAAGATTTATAACAATTTTATCTCTCGAATAATTATAGTGTAACAAATAATATTTTATAAAAGATATTGATTAAGGTTGACAATTTTTAATCTTAAAACTAAAAAAAAAAAGTATAAAATCTAATAACTTGAAGGAAACATTTCGTAAATTATACAAACAATTAAAAATAGGTAATAATTTGATTAAATATGACACTTTTATAAATTATAAAATTTAAGGATGTAAA
>Ga0209489_110054_pt1 | contig 11054 bp, 5 predicted proteins | sample SiratrowhiteBW_FD_187527 | JGI IMG/M metagenome (GOLD analysis project Ga0209489, IMG submission 187527) | Root nodule microbial communities of legume samples collected from California, USA - Siratro white BW (SPAdes) (version 2) | ecosystem: Host-associated > Plants > Roots > Nodule | place: USA...
AATCTAATGGTAGGGATAATTCTGGAAGATTTTTTACTTTTTCTTTAATTTCTTTAACCAATTTAATATCTTCAGAATTAAATTTTCTTTGTCCTGTTAAAGAGGTTTTGTTATACAAAGGGGATGTATATTTTCCTAAATCTTTTATATATCCTCTAGCATAATTTAGTAATCCCAAGAATGACCTTAGGGTTTTTATATCTTCCATTTTGTCAGGAAAATCGATTATTTTTTGCGCTATGTGAGGTTGGAGTTTTATTTTTCCATTTCCTATTTCAGCGCCTAGGAAAGATATATGATTTTTACAAATTTCTATTTTGGATTTAGAAATTATTAAACCGTGTTTTTCAAATACATGTAGTATTTGTTTCAAATGAAGGTAATGTTCTTCTTTTGTTTTTGAGAATACTAGTACATCATCAATGTATGTACAAGTAAAGCTTTTGTATTCTCCAAAAATGTTATCCATTTTTCTTTGGAAAATTTGTGGGGCATTTTTTAATCCGAATGGCATAACTTTCCATTCAAATAACCCTTCTGAACAGGAAAATGCTGTCCATTTTATAGATTCTGGATCCATTTTTACTTGATGGAATCCTGATTTTAAGTCGAATTTAGAAAACCATTTTACCTTCTGAATTCTATTTATTAATACATCTTTAGATGAAATTGTATATCCATCTAATTGGGTATTATCGTTAAGTCTTTTATAGTTATAAACCATTCTGGTTTTTCCTCTTTTTTGTTCACTGTGTTTATTTACAATAAAAGCAGGGCTTCTATGTGGGCTAGTACTAGGTTCTATTACTTTTAATTGTAATAAAGCCTTTATGTGGTTTTTACATTCCTTTTGTTCGAAATTGCTATAAGGAATATCTTTTGTTTTAATAATTAAATCGGCATTTATTATATTCAGTTTACATATTACTGGATCTTTTTCCCAATATTTTGTATGATCTTCTCCTATTATACTTGATTTATTTAACCTATCAATAATCTGTTGGATATTATCGAAGGTTATTGTCTTATTGATTCTGACTAAGTTATAATCAGTATCTTTTTGTAATGAGATTTTATAATCTGTAAAATTATTTTCATCATCTATGGTTTCTAGGATATTTTGATTTTCTTTAATTATTAATCCTTTATTTTTGCACTGGCATTCTTTTTTACTGTTACAGTCAAAATTGTTACAGTCAAAATTTTCTTTTGTCATGGTGGTCTCACCATGCTTTTCTCTGATATAAATTCTTCTATTAGAGGGGAAAGTTGAGTATTGTCAGAGATTAACAGATAATCTTTTGTTATGGTTAGGGATCGATTTTCGTTTAATATGAAATCCAATCCTAACACTAGCTTTTCTTGTACAGGGACTAAATCCATGACATCAATTTTTGGAATGAATATTTTCTTTCCAAACAAATCACAATTGGTTGATAATTGGATTGTTATATTTTTTATTTGTAAATTATTTTCCATAATTTCTCCAGACATTATTCTTGTCCTAATAGTTTTATCACTTTGGACAACATTTTATTCTGGGGTTATGGATTTACAAATAATTGTTTGTGTACAGCCTGTGTCAACTAGGGCTTGTACTATTTTTTCTGTTTTTCCACAATTATTTATTTTCGGAAAAGTTAGTTTTACCAAAATTTTTAGATTTCGGACCTTGTTTTTGTTACAGATTAATGGTATACAGTCTTGCTGTGTAGCCATTAACGAGTTGTTTGTCTCATTATATATATTAGATGTAGATGTTTTTTCTAATGAGTTTTCATAATTTTCATACAAAAAATTAATCGTGTTTTCTAGAGTATTTACTCTATTTTCTAGATTTGATATCCTACTGGATGTTAATTTATCTGAATTTTTTTCTTCTTTTTGTTCAGGAAAATTAATTTTGTAATTTGTTTTTAGACAAGTTTTACAAAAATTTTTATAACATAACGAGCAATGAGCTCTTTTGTCCTTATATGGATACCTATTACAGGTATTACAGGCTATATGATCTGGTCCCACAAAATATTGTATCTTGTGGTTATACGAGTCTTGTTCTATTGCTAGATTCATTAAACCATAGCCTAATTCATCTAATAATTTTCCGTAATTATTATATTTATCATCTATTTTGTAGATGTTTTCGAATTCATTGTTAGTGAATTCATTTATGATTCGATAATCTTTTTGGTTGTCTTCTTCACCAGAAGTATGGTCTGACCAACTGATTATAGAATATATTTCTGAATCTGTTGAGACTGATTCATCTATAGGGATTAAGTTCATCCTACAGCTTTTTATTAATTCTGCTTCTTTGGTAAACAGATTTGCCTTATTTGGACAATCTCTAGAATAATGTCCTGTCTGTTGACAGGCATAGCATTCTAGTGGTTTTGTGTAATTTTTGTCATGTCGGACCTTTCGAACATGCTTGTTTTTATCCAAGGTAGGTTTTCTAGCATTGGAACTCCTAACAGAATATCTTTTAGTTTGTTGTCTTTTCTTAGGAGGTGGTTTGTATTAGGATCTTTTTCTCCTAATCTGTTTATTATACTGTTGTGGAGTATAGATTTGTTTGCAGATATCAGCATCTGCTAGTTTTAGCTGTTTATTAATAGCTATATTTGTACAGGTGTCCTCCATTATTTTCATTATGTGTTGGATTCTTACTGTTAAGTTATTCATGGCAGACGATGAAAGCGTATCAGGAGTGTATAATCAGTCATATGATTATCACACAGAAAATTATAATTTAGGGTTTCCCCCTAGACAACAAATATTGATCCCATTTGATAATTCAAAAGGAGAAAACATAAAATCAAAAGGAAAACGGATTCCAATTGAACCATCCTTTAATATGCCAAACCTATTACTCAATATAGGAAGCATAGATCCCCAATTATTAACAAATTACATAGAGCAATGGTCTTCTGCTGTAATTAGAAACTATAAATTGCATCATGAACCTCAGGTTAATGATAGTAATGAAATGATAGCTAGAGCAGAAACTTATTTAGGAGATCTAGCAAAAGCTTGCTGAGAATCATTTAAGCAAACCCATTCAGAAATCATTAAAAATAATTTGATCGAACCAGGACCAAATATTTACAATTTTGTAAGTCTAATACAAAGATTATTTACTGCCCAGTCAATAAATGATGGAAACACAATTAGACAAAAAATCTACTTAGGTAATCTAGAAAGATTATCTATAAGTTATTTCGGAAACATTAAAGAATTTGTCCAAGATTATTTAATGTATGCCGCAATTGCCGGAGGATTCATGGATAGATCCTTAGGTGAAAAACATTACCTTCATTTGAAACAAATACTACATGTATTTGAAAAACACGGTTTAATAATTTCTAAATCCAAAATAGAAATTTGTAAAAATCATATATCTTTCCTAGGGGCTGAAATAGGAAATGGAAAAATAAAACTCCAACCTCACATAGCGCAAAAAATAATACTGGTACACCTAGGAAAAAAATATAATTTTCAGAACATCAATACAAAAGATCAACAATCTCAAATTCGACAAGAACATTGATGCTTTGTAAGTTCAAAATTCATCTGTCATAAGACAGGATCATAATCCATTTGTCATGATCATCTGTTCAAATTGGAGATTCATTGGCCCTCCATTATTTATTTGGTTAAGCCTAAGAAAAAAAAATAAAAATCCAACCAACAAGTTTAGCCAAAAACAAACTAATGCAAAAGAAAAAATTCATAAGAGTAGGAGAAAAACTATAACTGGTAAAAGAGGAATACCCAACCATTGTTTCCACGTCCTACCCCACACATCCCTGTAAAGAACAAGAATTCAACAAAACTATAACTGGTAATAGAGGTCGATTAGATAAATTCAGAAATTAAAGAAACCAAGGGAGACAGGGAGACACTCTCGCTCATAACATACTCCATGAGAAGAACACTAAGCATACTCCATGAGATGCAGGACACTAAGCAAAAATCGTCCAAACACCAAACAGCAAATTACCCCTTATGTCGCATAACATATTCCATGAGATGGAGGACCTTATGAGAAAATAATCCAAACATGGCTGTAGAGAAACAAATCAAAATTAAATCCTTATGTTTGCTGCATAGGATCAAATCACAATTCCAATCCTTATGTTCGGTGATCAAGTCGAGAGAAATTAAATAATAGAGCGTATACACATCGAGAAATTAGATATCCTGAGCTGCAAACAAGAAATTAGATCAAAGAAGAGTTACGTTATGTTGAGAGACCTTGCTCGTTGTGCTTTTCATATCATCCATAGGCAAAAGAAATTCCATAGAGCAGCTACCGGCTGAAAAGGTGTAAAGAAATTTATCCGAAAGGTCCAAAAATTCGCCATCATCAAATAGAGAATTATATTTAGAAGGCATAAAATTTACTATTAATTCTTGCATTCTTCAATCCGACAAAATCACAATCGCCGAAGCAATACAAATACATCACATCATAGAAACATCCTAAATATTTCATATTCTTATATAAGAGTTTTCTTCCTTGCTCTTTTAACATCTTTCATGTCACTTCCTAAAATTTCACAATTCTTTGATATTACGGTAAAATGAAACCATATAAAATTCATAGAGTGAGTGCTAATGATATTAGACACACAGAATAGCAATGAATATCTTCTTATTAGCGTTTTCTTGCTAGTGTAATAGCGAAAGATATGACGTATCTCTTTGAACGACAAAGCAGGTTTCATCGAACATTCTATTTGTATTTTATTAACGTTTTCTTGATCTTAACCAATCTGGTTAGAACTCACACTTTCTGCGAGCAATTGCATAGCAGTGGTTGATTCTCAAAATCCTTTTCTTCTCATTGTGATACATAATGGATGTCCTTTTTTTTTTATACTCTAAATGGTAAAATATCTTTTTCAACTTGCAAGTTTTCAAGTATCTGAAAAGAAACGAAAGGACCACTAACAAAAATCCATACTCTATTGTCAACTAACTCAATAAAAGTTTTCCAAAAGGATAGTTTTCGGCATAAAACAATAGTGATTCTTTAATAAATTACACCCTAAGCAAAAAGTCGGCTGACCAATCATCCAAAGATTATTTTCTTTCTGATAAACTATCAAGACAAGTTCTCAAACCAATTTACAAGCACTTAGTGAGTTATTTAGTTATAACTTTTTTCTATGAGAAGATGGAAAAGTGATAAAAAAAAAAAAAAAAAGAGCGAGAGAAATGATGACGATTGAAGATGCAATCAAGACATCTTTAAGTTCAACAAATTGGATTTATGGTAAGTGTTCCAAAGATATGTGATTATATAAAATATTTGTTTTTAAAGAAGGAACAAAGAACAAAGGTAAAAGGAGATTCAAGTTCGTTAAATTTAAAAAAGTAAGGAATAAAGGATCTACATATAAAAATAAAAATAAATAAAAATAAATCAGAAAATAAAAGAAAACCATATATAACTAGATATTACAAGTCTTTTGTCGAAGTAAAAGTCAAGATAAAAAAACGACAATAATACTAAATCCCTAGAGAGCTACAAATTCAAAGTTCTAATAATGCGGGTAAATGAGAAGGTTCTCAAATCTTTTAAAAGTTTTGATAACGAGCTCTAGCTAAGACATACCTGGGATGGAGTGGACTTCCTATGTATAATTAAAGGTAATAATGACGTTTTAACAATTAATATTGAATTTCAAAGTATCAAGAGAATATAAGAATATAAAAGTGATAAGCATATACAAGTGATAAGGGTGTATCCAAAGCATGTGTTCAATTATTGTTTTGTAAACCAACAATATAATATATCATTCACATAATATACACTCTAATGAAAGTACCTATTTAATTAGTAATCGGAGTGGATAAAAAATAATTAATTCTAGAAAATAAAATCATTCTATGTAAATAACTATAAAATTAAAAAAAATGAGAATCGTTAGCCAACAAAAAGAATCTTAGATTATTTTTCCAACAGTAATAACTATCAAAAGCAATACATCAATCATGAATAATTTTATAAGAACCACTGCGATTGTTATAATCAAATGATCATATTACAAAACATCTATAAGTCAATGCAAGAATAAAACTAACAATAAAAATACAAGTATATTCCCAGAAAATATCCGAAAAGCACACATCACATATTTCAAAAACTGTTGGCTCTTAGACAATTCCTAATCCAGAAAACCTCAGACCTACACTGTAAAATATATCAACACAATGATATTTCTTCAAACTTGTACATATTCCGAATGAGAGCTAAATAAAAAGTAGAACCTCAGAATAAATTAGGTTATCATGAGCTGGGTTGCTGCCGTTTGCAGTTGAATTTCCAGATTCATGCCGAAACTAGCGCTCAAACAAATCCTATTCCAAATGGATTGTTGTTAACAAAGGATATCCAATTAAAATCAACTATCACCCTTGCTTAGACACACACGACTACTGTCACATGCCTTCCTACAATTCAACCAATACGAGAGACTACAGCCATGCCAAATCGAAGGGACATAAGAAAAATAGTGAATGGAAACGGAACAATAACACAAATGCCAACCCCAAGTCCAATAATCTCAAGCAATTGGATACAGACATCTCATATTTAAGTCTTCACTGCAACATGGCAACACGAGTAAAGTAAGATAATCAAATCAAGAGGGTCGAAGGCCCAATAACACAAATGCCAAAGCCAGTCATACTCATATAGTGCCTGTTTACCAGAACTCCCAGTCCACAAGTTTAGCCATCAAACAAAATAATGATAACAAAGATAATCAAATCTAAAGTTTCACCGGATCTCCATCCACGTTTTCCGAAACCTGCCCCCACATATCTTTCGCCTTCTGCTCACCCAGAAGCATGGCGATTCAAGAAAACCAATCTCTTAAAAATATGACAAAGCAGAGGAACGATTTCAAAACCAAGGGAGACGCTCATAGGCTCGATGCAGCACAGGAAGATCAAAAGAAACAATTCCAAATACTGTTGTAGAGAAACAAGGTCACAAGTCAACCATATGCTTGGTAGTCAATTCCAAAAAAATTAAATAATAGAGCAAAATAACAAGCTTTTGAGAGTAGCAAAGTTTTAATTAATCGCATCAAGCAAGAATTGGCATCATAAAAAATAGAAGAAAGAAGAGTAGCAAAGTTCTCCAAAATGAAGTCTAATCCACCACCATTGCCTCCACACCAAACAAGCATCCATAGTATGTCTTCCCTGGAAAAGACCAGGTGGAAGTAAGGAGACTAATAACGAAAACACTAAACACTCAAAATAAATTGAATAGATCCCAAAACCAGAGATACAGCACCAAATCTTGTACGTTACATGACCTGTCCCACAGTTCTAACACTACACTGCACACAAAACATGTTTACACTAAAATATAATCTGTTTCTCAATAAAATTCAGGTCATCATCGAGTGAATTAATCATTCAGTTGTCCCAATATCATGACTGATTCAATATTCAATATGAAAGAGAAATCTCAAATGAAGACTCGGCGTGCGGCAAACAACTGATTAATTAAAATAACATTTCCATGTACTTGCCGCTGTGTTGAAGATGATTTTCAATCAGTGGAGACATTTCAATGGACTTGCCGCTGTGTTGAAAGTTGAATATAATTTTCAATTAGAAGAGAGACTTTTGTAGTATCAAATAAACAGAGTCAAAGGCAAGAAATCCGACTCTGCAAGATTATCCAAAGAATAATAACCAGAAAGAAATTAGTGAATGCAAAAGATATATATATAAAAAAAAAAAAAACTAAAGTTTCACAGGATCTCCCCATCCATCCACTGTTTCCCAAACTTATGACACTCATCCATTGTCTCCCTTTAAAGCACAAGAGGAAGCATAGGAATTAAATCAAGAAAAGTAATCTCTATCTCGAGATTACAAACTATGCAGCGCAGGCAAATTACAAGAAACAATTCCAAATAATGAAGAGAAACAGGTTCACAATACAACATGTGTGTTTGGTAAGTCCAGAAAAATTACATGATAGAGATCAAATTAACAAGCTTTTGAGATTGAACAAGATCAACAAGGGATTAAAATTGTGAAATATAATAAGCAATGAGATGAGGTCTCGTAACAAACCAGTAAAGAGTACCAGATCATATCAAAAATTCCCAAGACAGCCACTGATTCAACAACCAACCACATACCCCAAATTCAAGTGCCTCTAATACTCTTATAAACCAGAACGCATCCCAAGCCTATGAGAAACACAAATAACTAGGAAATGATTAAAAAGAAAGAAAAATAAATAAAACATCAATAACACAAAATAAAGCAAGTCGAAGGGGATGGGACTCAATCCTTGTATGAATAACCACGTCACTTCCAAATAACACATCCCAAGAACGCAGTGAAACTAAATGGCATAGCTGAGAAGAAAGAAACAAAGGTTATTTTTACAATAACATGGCTCTATCAGAGAGAAATGTATATGAATACGCAAAAAGAACAAAGAAAATAAAAGGAAACAAAACTCTTCACGATAGAATGACTCCAGTTGCTGAAAGAAATGTCTGAGTGTGTTCTCGAAAGGGAAAATAAAATGGCTGACACAGAAGTTTATATATTGCCTGTCTTAAAGAGGTAAGGTAAGAACTCCCACTCGACAAGTTTATCCGTGAAGTGAATAATAGCAACAAAGAAAATAATAACCGCAAAGAATAAAAGTTTAAGTTCCACAGGGTCCCGATCCACTGTTTCCAAAACCTACATAAAACCATGAATTCCAATCTATGCAAGAATAAGTTCAAAATTCATTTGTCGATGCAGGAAACAAAGCAAGACAAAATATAATTTTCAGAACTTCAATACGAAAGATCAATAATCTTAAAACACAAATAAGGGCAAGAACATTAATGTTTTGTAAGTTCAAAATTCATCAGTCAATGAAGGAAACAAAAAAAGACAAAGTACAGTTTTGTAATAAAAAATGGAAGTCAAATAGTACTGAGCTCCTGCTAATTACCACTAAAATGAAAGGAATGACTCCAAGATCATTCTTTTCAATTTATGTACTCCTAAGACCGCCAAAGTAGATGACAGTGCATAGAGACACATTATAAATTCAAGCTGTCAAGAGACAGGATCATAATAGAATCCATTTGGCATGATCACCTGTTAAAATTGGACATTCCTTGGCCCTCCATTATTTATTTTGTTATGCCTAAGAAGAAAAAATAAAAATCCAACCAACAAGTTTAGCCAAATACAAATTAATGCAAAAAAAAATAAAGAAATCATATAAGAGTAGGAAATGGAAAACAAAGTAATGTAGTTGAATGAATATCCCACCATCGTTTCCACGTCCTACCCCAAACATCCCTGTAAAGAACAAGAATTCAACAAAAATATAACTGGTAATAGAGGTCGATTAGATAAATTCAAGAATTAAAAAAGCAAGGGAGACACGGTCGCTCATAACATACTCCAAAAGCCATCCAAATACCAATTCAACCCTTATGTCGCATAACATGCTGCATGAGATGGAGGACATTATGCGTAAATAATCCAAACATTGCAGATAAACAAATCAAAATTAAATCCTTATTCCTGCTGAAATCGAAACATATCACAATTCCAATACTTATTTTCGGTGATAAGTCGAGAGAAATTAAATAATGAAGGTACACGCATCCAGAAATTAGGATATCCTAAGCTGCAAACATTCTAAACTCTGGTTTCTAAATCCTCAACCGCCAAAAGAAATCTCAGAGACTCAGAACTCAAATGAATGAACACGAACACCAAATTTGATAGGCTCCGAACTCAAATAGTCAGTCACGAATAAACGCACAAGAAAATATATAAGGGTAACAAAACCTAATACTTCACATCATGTCCTACACCACACATGTCTTCCCTGTCCAGTCCAAAGATTGAAGGAAAGGACACGATAAACGCTCTTAATAAGAGGAAGTATAAAAACGTGATGAAATGAAACATGCTATGCAGGACGTTACTCAACTACAGATAAACAAATCAAAGTTCAATCCTTATGTTCCGTGATCAATACCAGAAAAAAATAAATAATAGAAGGGAAACTCAAAGAAGAGTTACGTTATGTTGAGAACCCTTGCTCGTTGTGCTTTTCATATCATCCATAGGCAAAAGAAATTCCATAGAGCAGCTACCGGCTGAAAAGGTGTAAAGAAATTTATCCGAAAGGTCCAAAAGTTCGCCATCATCATATATAGAGAATTATAGTCAGAAGACATAAAATTTTACTATTAATTCTTGCATTCTTCAATCCGACAAAATCACAATCGCCGAGGCAATACCAATACATCACATCATAGAAACATCCTAAATATTTCATATTCTTATATAAGAGTGTTCTTCCTTGTTCTTTTAACATCTTTCATGTCACTTCCAAGAATTTCACAATTCTTTGATATTACGGTAAAATGAAACCATATAAAGTTCATAGAGTGAGTGCTAATGATAATAGACGCACAGAATAGCAACGAATATCTTATTACCGTTTTCTTCTAGTTTAATAGCGAAAGATATGACGTATCGCTTTGAACGACAAAGCAGGTTTCATCGAACATTCTATTTGTATTTTATTAAACGTTTTCTTGATCTTAACCAAACTGGTTAGAACTCTCACTTTCTGCAAGCAATTGTATGGCAGTGGTTGATTCTCAAAATCCTTTTCTTATTGTGATGCATAATTGATGTCCTTTTTGTTTTCTTTTTTTCTATACTCTAAATGGAAAAATATCCTTTTCAACTTGCAAGTATTCAATTATCTGAAAAGAAACGAAAGGACCACTAACAAAAATCCATACTCTATTGTCAACTAAGTTCTCCAAAAGGATAGTTTTCGGCAAAGAACAATAGTAATTCTTTAATGAATTACACCCTAAGCAAAAAGTTGGCCGACCAACCATCCAAAGATACTTTTCTTTCTGATAAACTATTAAGACAAGTTCTCAAACCAATTTACAAGCACTTAGTGAGTGATTTATAGTTATAACTTTTTCTATGAGAAGATGGAAAAGTGATAAAAAAAAAAAAAAAAA
>Ga0209489_110059_pt1 | contig 11051 bp, 11 predicted proteins | sample SiratrowhiteBW_FD_187527 | JGI IMG/M metagenome (GOLD analysis project Ga0209489, IMG submission 187527) | Root nodule microbial communities of legume samples collected from California, USA - Siratro white BW (SPAdes) (version 2) | ecosystem: Host-associated > Plants > Roots > Nodule | place...
GGCTCAGATACTCGCCAATTTCTTGAGGATCAAAAGGATCGGTCGCTCGCTTGACAAGCTTCAGTGCTTCGACGCCCCATAGCCGCAAAATTTTTAAAATGCGCTCGCCATAGATGCCGTTTATGCAGACGAGCGGCCTGTGGGCTCGGGACACAAATGAAGAGAGAGCGGCTTCCATTGCAAAGGAGCCGCCTCCCTGAATAGGCACCACCGAATAGTCGTCAGCATTTCCCAGCAAGTCGAGCATCAGCCGCCTCATGCAGGCGGTCACTTCCTTGAACTCGCAATCGCGCGATGCGAGATCAATCTGCATCTGGCTCCGGACCGCCAGCGATAACGACAATGGACCAGGCGTCAGCAAAGAGCGCTGTCTTGTCAAACTATTCCTCCTTAAGTTGTATTCGTCCATGGATCTGGAGTACGCCCACCCCACCAGGGAGCCCCTGTGGCGAGCGTCGATTTCCTCGGTTCAACAGCTTCGGGTCAAACGCCATAAACCGCGGGCGCGTTTCGGGTCGCTGTCCGAAAACCCTGTCGGATGACAACCTCCATATCTCATCCCAGATGCAGAGCGATCTTTCACAAAGCTCCTCACCGATGCCATTCAGACCTCCCAGAAATTGGCTTTGCCACCGCGCCCTCGAACGCAATTGGCGCCGACGCGCGCTCTCATCCAGCCATCGCGCATGCGCAGGCTTGAGCGCGGTCGCCTTCTTGCGTCGCGAAGCGGCAGCTCGGCCGACCGACTTACGTGTGAACCTGCGCCATTCAGGCAAACTTGACGTTAGGAAAACGATGCAGTCGGATCATCGCGCCCGGATGCAGATCAAGGCATGGCACACTTGATGATCGTCGTTGGCGGCGGGAGTCTGATGCGTGGGCTTGAGACTTGATGCATTCGCACTCCGTCGCGCGTTGGAGGGTTTGTGACGCTGATGACTGTCGTTGTCCATTTCGAGATCGTACAACTTGACGTTAGGGGCGTTTCAACCCTCTCCGAGATTTCTTGCGTGAATTTTTCCTGACCGCACCCCCATCTGGCGGCGAGAAGCCGACGTAGGCAGCAGGGTGCGGAGATTCACAGCGAGCTAGAATAATTTGAGAGTTCGACATCAGGACCGTCGGCATTCCGCCTGCGAGCGCGCTACCTGCAGGTAAGTGATGGCCCAATCTTCCCGTCCACGTACAATTCCTCGCCACCCCCCAGATGGAGGTACCGAGCTTCTCCCCGGTGCCGGCGAGATCCTCCTGGATGCTGGTGCCTGGAAAGTGTACGCCCTCGTCGCACATGACTGCCGGTATCACGTCGTTGCGCTTGAATGGAGCGGCCTTGTCAGGGTGTGGTCGAGTCCGGCTTGAAGGCAATTGAGCGACCTTGGATCGCTGGCTGTTTAGCAACGGTCAGTTTGACACCTTTCGGCGAGTCGCCGCAGAACATGTCGTCCTGCTTTGCTAGGCTACGTCGAGCCGACTCCAGATGAGTGGTACGTGTCCCTCTCTGAGAGCGATCGCCAGGCTGGCAGCATTTTGTACGCCGATTCGCGGCGAGAACGTCTCACGGATCAATCATCCGCCAAGGTGAGCGTGCCGTGGTTGACGGCTGGTCCAAAGCGTAAGCCCCAGGGTGAGCCGGAGTTCCATCTCGGCGCTCAATGAACGCAAGTACCTCGGCGGTGAGGCGCTCTGGTTCGACGGATCGCACCTCCGAGCCGTTTTGCTCGCGTCGGCTCCTCTGCAGCGCCTGCTCGTTGATGGCGAGCTCGCGTTCGACGCAGTCTACCGCGCGGTCGAACAGGTTGACGGTTGAAAAGAGCAGATCATCAAGAGGCCGTCCTTGTCGCCCGCCATGGATGAGCTCCCTTGCCTTTTCAGCCGCGCCCATCGCCGCCTTCATGGCGATCAGCGACGGCAGGCGGGATGGAGCAGAATCCGAAGCGCGGCGGGGGTCCGTAGCGCAGCGCAGGATGGCTAAGGTTCGCGGCTGCGTTGTCTCGCGATGCGAAGGCGCGGGGCGTACGCGGGCGGTGTCCGCCGACGAGCGGCGGGCCAAAAGGAAGCAAGCTTCCGAAAGCTGGCATGGCCGCGAAAGGAGTCGTGGTCGACTGCTAAGTTCGGATTGGTCAATATACTGAAGCAAGCGCCCGCTCGCCGGATGCGGCCAGGCCCGGAAAACCGAGGCCTCAGCCTCATACTGCGCGAGAGATCGAAGCCGGCCGAGACGCTGCCTGGCTCGGCTTTAACGGGGGCTTGCGTGTCGCTGGCCGCACGCGTAGCAAGAAGCGCTAAGCGAAAAGCTCAACCTACTGGAAGTCGGACTTCCTCTCTGGCCTTTGTCATCGCGTCGTAGATTCTGATCTGTAGCATGGGACGGCGCTTCTTGAGCTCCTCCGCTCCCGCCCATGCTCCATCTCTGCTCGCGTACTCGGTCTTGAATTGACCATCCACTTCGAGCACGTAACCGGAAGCGGGCAGTCGAGGAGTGGGTGCGACCATTTTGTTCCTTTAGAGTTGAAAAGTCCGATCGCAGGCCCCGCCTGAGCCGAATCGCCTTGGCCGGGCCAGCAGGATATTGTGCGAATCGATGGTGCGATGCGAGGGACATCTAACCATCAAGAATTGAGCGCGCCATCAAGACATCCACCACCGCTTCCGCTGAATGCTCTAGGGTCTGCTCCATGGTCCTGAGATGAATCTCCGGTGTTGTTGGTGCTTCGTAGCACGAATCGATCCCGGTGAAGTTCTTGATCTTGCCGGATTTCACCTTTGAATACAGGCCTTTTGGGTCTCGCCGCGCGCATTCCTCGATCGGCGTATCGACAAAGACTTCTATGAACTCTTCCTTGCCAACCAGGCCGCGCACCCTGTCCCGTTCGGCCCTAGAGGGCGAGATGAACGAGCAGATCACGATCAAGCCGCTGTCCGCCATCAACTTGGCAACTTCACCGACACGCCGAATGTTCTCCACGCGGTCCACCTCCGAGAAGCCAAGGTCCGCGTTTAATCCGTGCCGGAGATTGTCGCCATCCAGCAGCATGGTATGCCGCGACATCGCAAACAGCTTTTGATCAACCAGGTTGGCAATTGTCGACTTTCCCGCGCCAGACAGGCCAGTGAACCAGATGACGCAAGGCTTCTGATTCTTGAGCGCGGCGCGCTCCCTCCTGTCCACGGACAGCGCTTGCCTAGCAATATTGGTGGCCCGCCGTAGCGGAAAGGCTATCATGCCGGCCCCGACCGTACGATTCGTGTAACGATCGATGAAGATAAATGATCCGGTCTTTCGATTGACGTCGTAAGGATCGAATACTGCGGGCATTGAGGTTGCAACATCGCAGAAGGCGATCTCGTTGAGGGAAAGCGTTCCGGCGGCTAGATGCTCACAAGTGTTGACGTCGATCCGATGCCTAATTGCGGTAATGCTGCCGGCAATCGTCTGCGATCCAATCCGCAGGACGTAACTGCGTCCGGGAGCGAGCGGCTCCTTGTCCATCCAGATCACATAAGCGGCGAACTGGTCGGCGACCTTCGGTCGGTCGTCCGGTCGGGACAGAATGTCGCCACGGCCGATGTCGATTTCGTCTTCCAGTGTAATGGTAACCGCATCGCCGGCTTCGGCGCCGACAAGGTCGCCATCATGGGTCACGATCCGCTTGACGCGCGTGGTCCGTCCCGACGCGGCGACAACGATCTCGTCTCCTGCCGAGATACTCCCGGAAGCCACCGACCCGGCATAGCCCCGAAAATCCGCGTTGGGCCGGTTCACCCATTGGACCGGAAAGCGGAAAGCCTGGCTTGCGGTGCTGGACTGGATGTCAATGCTCTCCAAATGCTCGAGTAGGCAGGGACCATGATACCAGTTGGCATGAGCGGAGCGGTCCACGACGTTGTCGCCGTAGCGCGCCGAGATCGGGATCGGAACGATCGAGGTGAAGCCGAGACCGGCGCCAAAGGCCAGATAGTCATGGACGATCCGATCGAAGCACTCCTTGTTGTATGCGACAAGATCGATCTTGTTCACTGCCAGCACGACATGACGAATACCGAGCAGCGAACAGATAAAGGAGTGGCGGCGGGTCTGAACCATCACGCCTTTGCGGGCATCGATCAGGATGATGGCGAGCTGAGCATGCGAGGCGCCGGTAGCCATATTTCGGGTATACTGCTCGTGACCGGGAGTGTCGGCCACCATGAAGGAGCGCCGCGGCGTCGTGAAGAAGCGGTAGGCGACGTCGATCGTGATGCCCTGCTCCCGTTCGGCCTCCAGCCCGTCCACGAGCAGCGCGAAATCGATGTCATTCCCGGTGCTACCGTGCTTGATGCTGTCGCGTTCCAGCACCGTGAGCTGATCGTGGTAGATCATCTTGCTGTCGTGCAGTAATCGGCCGATCAACGTCGATTTGCCGTCGTCCACCGAGCCACATGTGATGAATCGCAGCTGATCCTTTGTCCTAGCCGGGACCGGTTCCATCGTCGGCTTTGTAAACATCAAAAGTAGCCTTCTCGCTTCTTCTTCTCCATTGAAGCGGCTTCATCGGTATCAATTAGGCGCCCCTGGCGCTCCGACACAGTCGCAGTCTGCATTTCTGCGACGATGTCTTCGATCGTCGTCGCATCGGATTCAATAGCCCCGCTCAAGGGATAACATCCAAGCGTACGAAAGCGGATCATCCGCATTTCCGGCGTCTCGTCGCGATTAAGCGGCAATCGCTCGTCGTCGATCATGATCGACGCACCATTTCGACGCACTATCGGTCTTTGTTTTGCGAAGTAGAGCGGAACGACCGGAATCTTCTCGAGCATGATGTATTCCCACACATCGAGCTCGGTCCAGTTTGACATCGCAAACACGCGCATGGTTTCGCCCTGGCGGATCCGTGTGTTGAAGAGGCTCCAGAGCTCCGGCCGCTGGTTACGGGGGTCCCATACGTGTCCGGCCGAACGGAAGGAGAGTATCCGTTCTTTTGCGCGGCTCTTTTCCTCATCGCGCCGGGCTCCGCCAAAGGCCGCATCAAATCCGTGGAGGTCGAGCGCCTGCTTCAGCGCGTCGGTCTTCATCACCTGGGTATGGAGCGCGGAGCCGGAATCGATTGGATTGATCCCGCGCGCGATGCCCTCCTTGTTGACATGGACGATCAGGTCGAGGCCGAGCCGCCTGGCTGTCGCGTCCCGGAAGCTGATCATCTCGCGGAACTTCCAGGTCGTGTCAACGTGAAGCAGGGGGAAAGGCACTTTTGCCGGATAGAACGCCTTGATCGCAATGTGCAGCATCACGCTTGAGTCTTTTCCGATTGAGTAAAGCATGACCGGCCTTTTGAACTCGGCGACCACATCACGCATGATTTCAATCGATTCAGCTTCGAGACGGCGCAGATGTTTCGGCAGCATATATCTTCTTTTCGATGCAGGATCTCTGTTCTTCGCCGTTCTATGGCTCCCCAGAGTGGGAATATCCGCGACGGAAACGGCCGGCCAAGACGCATGGCTCGTCCATGAGGTCAAGCCCCGTTGGATAGCAGACTTGCAGACGTGGCAGCATATCGCATTCCGCCGCTGGTGCTGCCGGCGCCTGCGTCACACCTGATCGGGAGATCAGCTCGCGCGGGTTAAGGATCTTGGCTAAATCAGCCAGCGTGTTTTGATCGCAAGCATTCAGATCGGCCTAGGGGATATTGAGGATCTGCTCAAGCCGCGCGACCTCGCCTCGCAACATCTCGATAGCCGTGTCGCGGTTGCGAATGGCGTCCAGCCCCGCAGCTCGATCAGCTTCTGACGCCAACAGCACCTGTTGCAACTGGGCCGCCATCGAAGTGGCCGGGCGCAAGTTCTCCTCAACGTTGGCGCCCGATGGACCGTTCGCCTGTCGCACCTTGGAGACGTCGCACGCCGAGCGAATTTTCTCCGAAACGTCCCAAGCAGTATGGTCCGGCTCTCCAGCGTGAGATGGGCCGGATAATGGTCCCGCCTTGGTACTTCGCAAATCCCACCAGGTTCGGAATATCTGACGATAAAGTTCGGTTACCTCCCTTCCCCTATCCAGGACTCCGGCTTGCTGTGCATGCAGCAGTTCCTGCTCATATCCGAGTTCTAGCAAAAGCTCGGCGCCGACCAGATCGGTCACGGTTTGCATCTCTTCGACGTTCAATTGAGATTGCCATGTCTTGACAGAGCTTTGGTCGACGGCGCTTCGTTCCAGGATTTTTCGGTCTCCGAAGCTGCTGGATCGAAGATAATCTGCTTGTCCCATCCCCGCCGATGCAACGGCCGCTGGATCACAGCCGAGCCCCGTCAACAGACGCCGGATCTCCTCGTCCGGATGCGCCACGAGGAGTTCGTAGTGCACGAACTGTGTCTGCGGGCGAGTGCGGTGCGCGGCGAGCTTGGGAAGGCCCAGAACCAAATCGGCGAGTGAAGATATGATGACGTCGGGCAGACGGAGCATGAGATCGGTGAGACTGGATACGCTGACCGAATGCGAGCTTTCTGCCCGCAGTGGGATGCCCCACGTCGATTTCAGTGAAGCGGCGATGGCATAGGGATTGCGCATCAGAAGGATGTGAGGCGATTCTGGATAGACAGTTTCAAGAAACTCAAGCGCCGTCCAATAGCGTGGTGTCTTGTCTATGATGATGCGCCTGCCCGCTGCTGCCAGATACTGATCGTATGCTGCATCGGCAAAAGCGCGGCTGACGATCGTGCGATCTATCCGCCCCAGGAATTCGGACGTCGCGGCCTCAATCAGTGAGCTGCCCGCCGGATGGCGCTGATCCACCCTGCCAAATGCTTCAAGCGCCAGCATCAACCAGGGTTCAGGCGGAGCCACAATGTCTGGATGGTGCTGGAGCAAATGCGCCAGGAGCGTCGTCCCGGATCGTGGAAGACCGAGGAGAAAGCACACCGCAGGCGAACGGCCAAAACGTCCGCTCATCATTCAGACCTCGTGCTTGAAAAGCGAACCGTGTCGGCGCTCGTTCGATTGAGCGAAACAAAGCCAGCCGCGGGATCACATGAGGAACCGCTTGCGTACAAAGCGTCAAAACGACAAGAATTTTGTCTGCCACTCATAATTTGAGAGCCGTTCAGTTCGATCGATCGATCGGCCGGATCACGGAAGGATAACTGCAACCGCCTTCTCGATTGCTCGACAGTTGAAACGAAGTCAAGCGCCAGCTCAATTGCACGAAGATTGATTGCGGATATGGGAAGGTTCGAAAGAACTATACAGACGTTTGCCGAAGACCGCCCGCGGCACATGGAAGGTTATTACGTATAGCCACAAGCTGCCTGTTGCTGAGCCATTGAAGACGTAAATGCGACATGCACCTCGCCGATGCTCGGCATACACCAAAGAAGCTCGGCAAAAGAGCGGACAGCTCGGCGAGTGCGGCAAAGAAGCAGATAATATCGCGGACATCTCACTTGGCAGGGCGCAGCTATCTTGGCAGCGCGTATCGATCCCGACGCAACTTTCCCGTGAATGCTGCCGTTGATCGGTCAAGACACTGAGCCATAGCTCCGGCCAGCCTGTTTTTCGCAAGCCCATCCATCCGAACTGTACCAAGTATTTGATTTACCTGCTTTTGCAGCGTTGCCCCTCCCCTAATCCGCGCTAAGGAGGCTTGTAAAGGATGGAACCTGACTTAAGATGCCGCCGGATTTACCTGATCCAGCAAGCGCGCTTGGCCGCATCTCTGCTGACGGAGACGAGATTGTCCAACCGTTCACGTGGGAGATCAGATCGATTCATGCGTGTCTCTAAGAACTTGCCAAATTCCCTGCCAATGTGCTGGGCATCACTGGGCCACGGTGGACGATCCTGATGGCGGTGACCTATTTGGGCAAAGAAAAGGGTGTACCGGTCAATCTGGTGTCACGATTGATGCTCGTCGACCCTTGCTTCGTGACGACCCACTCAAAGCTGCCAGAGAAAAGACGGTTTCCTGCGCATAAGTCCTCCGCAAGCGATGCTCGGATCGTGCAGATGTCGCTGACCGCCAAAACGCGCAAGCATCTCGCGACTTTGGCGCCACGACAGGAAGCGCAGGATGAGCTCGCTTTTGATGAATTCGGCGTTGACCGATCAAGCGAGTTCATTGGCAAGCTTGCTACAGTGAGGCATCGCCTGGAGAGGGCCCGCTCTGGCATTCAGAAGACCAAATGCACGACCGTCAGAAATGGAGCTCGCTAACCCATGTCGAGTCTCCCGTCCTTCGAGTATTTCTTGAAGCAGCGCGGTCGAAGGTGGTTGTGGTCCGTTCACAACGCCGAGGGCGCGCAGGTGATGACGGGTTCAGGACGTAACCGCTCCGCCGCCATCTATCAAGCTAACAGAGCGCTTTTTCAATTGCTGCTGAGCGCGCCATATCGCCTCGGAGCTCGAGCTAGCCAACAGGCTCGGCGGCGTCCGCCCAAACTTTAGCCTGGCATGAGCTTCGAGGAGCGCCCATTAGCGAGGTTGTTTCCATATGGCTAACGCGATCAGCCCATGTGTTCGGCCCACCGCGGCCAAGGCTGCCTCGCCGAAGCTGAAGAAGCTGCTGGCCGAACGGATGCTAGATTCGGCCCCTGCGGGAGTTCCTCTGCGACTGGTCAGCTTCTCGAAAGCTAACGCGCCTAGCACTGGCGTTGTTTTGTTGGCTTCCAGGCCGGCAAGTTATTCGGAGACTGAAGCCTTTACCGGCTTCTCAGCGCTTACGCCCAGATCTGAGCTTGGCTGCGCAGACTTGCGGACAGCCTGGGGTTGGGATGGAGAGCGGTATGGATGATTCACGCTCCTGGCAGTTGCACAGATGGGTGCCGCGATTTCCTCAGAATGGCGAAATCCCGGCGGGCCAAGAGGGGGATGATGCGAGCCTGCAAGCAAGCTTTGAGCATCAGCTGTACCAGTTGCAATCTGGTTTGCGTGGGGACGGCGGTGGACAGATCCAGCGAAGCGAACTCGGCCCTTCACTGGCGATACCGGTTTGGCCCAATGCGCGGGACGACCTGTTTAGTGACGGGCGCTACACCTCGAACGCGGCGGCGCACGAACCGGCCGCCTCGCCGCAGAATGGCTCGCAGCAACCGGAATTAGTGAATACGGAGATTCGTGAGGGTCGCGCCAAGCGTGACCGCTCCGAACCCTTTGCTGAGGACGTAACACTCGTCTCTGCCTTCAAGAAGGCAGCCCGCGCCGCAGGCATGCCCGAGCCAAGCGTCAAGACAGCGGGAGCCAATCTGACCGGTTTGAGCAGCTGGCTCCGCCAGAACTTTCGGGCCCCCATAGCAAACCGATTTGGCCGCGATTCTCCCGGCCATGATTCGTTCGTGAGTGACGTTGGGGCCTATCTGAAAGATGGCGGCCGTTCGGCTGTCGTTGGGCTGCTGAACAAGATCGCCCCCGGTAGCCTCCCTTCCGCCGACGAGCTGATCGGGGAGCTCCCTGCCGAAGATGCAAACCTGCTGGCAAGGTTACGAGCAGACGGCGCGCGAAGAAAAATTCCCAAAACGACCATAGACAAAAGCTTCTATGGACTTAGGGCGTTTATGCGGTGGCTCCAGGCTAACAAGAAGGATCCTATCGCTACTAGGTTGCAAGGCGATTCATTATCCAAGGATCTTTCGACGTACAGGAGCCAGGGGGGAGATCCTCAATACCGCCTCAAATCGGCCTTGGAGGATCTCCCGAGGCTCGCGTCTGGGGGTGAAAACGCCGAAGCACGCGGACCCGGAACGCGTGCGATGGGGCGGCGCCGAGGTACGCTGGCTCCTCATCCCGAAGACGACTCCCTCATCCAGAGCGCGCTCAACCAAGCCTTGCACGATCTCAGAAGTTCGACTCCGACGCAGAGGCAGTCTGCCCAGAAGCGGGCTTCCCGTCTGCGTGGGTTCAGTGCTTGGCTGAAGGATAAGGGCGGAGAGAGCGTGATCGCCCGGCTCAATGGCCCTGAGCAGCAGCAGCAGCAGGGAACGTTGCAAAAAGACGTGACGACGTTCAGGCAGGCCAGAGGTAGAGTAGCAGACGCGGATTTATCGCATCTTCGGAGCTACTTGAAACTTACCGAAGCGAACCGGGCACTGGGCGTGCAAGCACGAGAGCAGTTGACTTCGCCAGCTGTGCTGGACGCCAGGCGGCCCAAACTGCTGCAGGTGCTTCCCGCGCCCAGCCCGAGCGGGGACGGCGCGGCTTTTTTGAGCGAAGCAGTGCAAGAACCCGCGTCATCATCGGCCGCCAAGGCTCGCTCAGACACCTACGCTGGCCTTGAGTCCTTTGTTGACTTGAATCCGCCGACGCCGTCCGAATTGCGCGACGACGCTCACTTTGCGTCAGCGCAGCTTGCCAGGGCACGCTCAGACACCTTCGCTGATCTTGAGTCATTGATTGATCTGAATGCGCCGACGCCATCCGAATTGCGCGACGACGCTCATTTTGCGCCAGCGCAGCCTGCCAGGGCACGCTCAGACACCTTCGCTGATCTTGAGTCATTGATTGATCTGAATGCGCCGACGCCATCCGAATTGCGCGACGACGCTCATTTTGCGCCAGCGCAGCCTGCCAGGGCACGCTCTGACACCTTCGCTGATCTTGAGTCATTGATTGATCTGAATGCGCCGACGCCATCCGAATTGCGCGACGACGCTCATTTTGCGCCAGCGCACTCGGCCAACGCTCGGTCAGATAGTTACAGCGATCTCTCTGTTATTGATCTGAATACATCCACGCAGTCCGAATTGGACGAGGACGTCGATTCTGCGCGAGCGCTTCCGGCCCCAGTCTCCGCTGCTCAGATCGGAGGTTTGGACCCGACAGCCCCTTCCCGTGACGCCGGACTGATGCTCGGGGATACACAATGGCTCGGCGACGAGCACATCCAGAGGGATTATGAGTTGCTGGAACAGTGGTTGCAGGAGAACCATCCGGATCTCGCCGTCCGGACGCAGCTCGTGCATCCCCTTGTCGCCCACTATCAGATACGCTTGGCGGCCGTCGATGGCGAGGCGCGAAGTCGATTTCAGCGCCTCATCGATCGAAATGGCGACGATACTGCCGACTTCCTGTTTCTGCCAATGAACGA
>Ga0209489_110060_pt1 | contig 11049 bp, 8 predicted proteins | sample SiratrowhiteBW_FD_187527 | JGI IMG/M metagenome (GOLD analysis project Ga0209489, IMG submission 187527) | Root nodule microbial communities of legume samples collected from California, USA - Siratro white BW (SPAdes) (version 2) | ecosystem: Host-associated > Plants > Roots > Nodule | place: USA...
ATATATATATATATATATATATATATATATATATATATATATATATATATATATATATATATATAAGGGAAATCATGTTTTTAATTATATTAAACTCTGAAATTTAACAAAGAGTAAAAATAGTGCATCTTCATAAAGGTTTCACTCGCAGTGATTTATCAGTTGTGAACAACATTTTGAGACCAAACCATAATGACAACATTCATGCAATTTTTTTGGGACCAGACCATTTTTTATCCGCAATTTTAAAAATTTTTAGATACCATTTTTTTGAATTACTGTCTTACTTTTATTTTTATTAATAATTAAAAAAATATTAACATCAAGTACAACGAAAACTAAATAATTAATTTCAAATTACATTCATAATAAAATAATGAAGTATTTAGATTTTATTTCATTAAAACTGTTATTTGTTGAAAATAATTCCTTTTGTTATTTTTTTAAGTACTAAGTGTTCTGTTTATTTGCTAATTAAAAGGCTAAATCTTGCATTAGTTAATTTTAGAAGATATAGATACAAGACTTTAGAAGGAAACTAATATCAATTACGTAATTTTGTTTTTACGACATCTATGATAAAATCAAAATTACCAATTACCATTAATTCTGTTTATTTGTTTTTATGACATTATCATATTATAATATTTTTATTTGTTTTTTTTATTTAGCTATACCTAGAATGGTTACATTACTTTTATATATTCAACCCTTTACTTTGATCAAAATATAGAAAAACAAAGAAAATATTTTCATTTTCATATCTTTTGTTCATGTCTTCATTTTGTAATATGATATTTCTTTTATAATATTGCATCAAAGCACTGATTTCAAAGCTCTAATTGCTACATTTACTCATGGTTGAAATTGTTGATCTCTCACGAGATCCCTTGTCATCATATTTGCTCTTTCGATACACATCAAGAGAGACAAAATTTTGGTGACTAGTCCAATGCAATGATTGATACTAGTAGAAGAAGTTATGAAAGACGATATACTTTTAAAGTCTGCGGTCATTGTGGAAAGACAAAGCATATGATTGATACATGCTATAGAAAGCATGGTTTTCTATCTCCGTTCAAGTTTAAAAATTGGAAAGTAGATTGTAATAATAACCAGCAGAATTTTGAATGTTCAAGGTCATTAGTACATTCTCAACAAATTAGTTTTACTCCTAAGCAATATCAAACATTGTTAGCCCTTCTACAATAATCTAAATCCAATGACAATGCTTCTAATCAAATCTCTACTATTCCTTCCAACACAACAACACACACTAGTAATAAATTTCTCTATTCCTTTAGTTCTTGGATTCTTGATAGTGGTGCTACTGATCATATTTGTTCATCCCTGACTCGTTTCACTTCATATTATCAAATTAATCCTATCTTTGTCAAATTACCAAATGGAAATCAAGTCATTGCAAATTATTCTAGAAGTGATTTTATCAATCAAGAGTCCTAGATAATGTTTTGTATATTCCTAACTTCACTTTTAATATTCTTTCAGTAGCAAAGTTAATTGATAATTAATCTCCTTGAGAGTGAAAGTGATTGGATCAGCTGAGATGCAAGATAAACTTTATATACTCATGGTCCCTCCCTATCAAAAACTTCAGATCAAACCTATCCAATTTATCCATACTGTCAATTTTACTGCTAGTGATCTTGAGACCCTTTAGCATTTTTTATTATGATATATTTCAAATAAATGTATTAATGTTAATAAATTTCCTTTTGTTAAGTGTAGAAAATTTTGTGTGTGATGTTTGTCATTTTGCAAGACAAAAAAGACTATATTTTCCTCTTAGTACATCTAAATCTAAAAAATGTTTTGATTTAATTCATGTTGATCTATGGGAACTATACTTAATACAATCAATTCAAGGTCATAAATATTTCTTGACCATTGTTGATGATTATTCGAGGTACACACAAATTTTTCTTTTAAAACAAAAATCTCAAGTTGACAGATTTTGGAAATTTTTTGTCACTTTTGTTCAAACACAAATTGAGACAATAATAAAAATAATAAGAAATGATAATGAGGCTGAATTTTTTATGACTACTTTCTTTGCCAACAAAGAAATAGTATATCAAACATCTTGTGTTAATACTCCGTAACAAAATAGTATAACTCAAAGGAAACATGGTTATATATTAAATGTAGCAAGAACTCTCATGACACAATCTCATTTATCCAAAATTAATTGGTCATATTTTGTGATACATGTTGTGCATATTATAAAGTTGCTTCCCATACCTGTTTTAAATGATTTTTTTCCTCATGAGATGCTTTACAAAACTGCAGTAGATTTTAATCAATTAAAGGTGTGTGAGTCTTTATGTTATTTTAGCACTTTGCCAACAAATAGAAAAAAAAAATTGATCCAAGGGCATCAAAATGTGCTTTTATTGGTTTTAAAAGAGGAACAAAAGAATGTTTTGCTGAATATTCAATCTAGAGAGTTGTATTTTATAAACATATTTTTCCATATCAAACTACTAATAAAATTAACAGTCCTAACATTTTTTTATCAAAATTCTTTTACTGAAGACCAACCTGTTTTGAGTCACCCAACACAAACCATTTTTGTAACCATTGCAACATGTGATAATGTAGAAAACAATAGTAATAATGAACATGAATCAGACATTGAGGTTTCAGAAGAAATTTGCTCCATAGTGACCAAAACCTTAATGAAGCTCATGAAACAATACAATCAATTCGAATGAGTACTCGAACAAAAAGATCACCTGAATATCTAAAGGATTATCATTGTAATTGAAATGTGTCCAATGCATCTTCAAAAGTTAAATATCCTTTTAATTCAGTTTTGTCTTGTAATAAATTATCACCTTCTTACACATATTTTGTTATGTTTATTTCTTCACATGTTGAGTCAAACACTTATTTTGAAGCTGTGAAACATGACTGCTGGGGATAGGCTATACAGTGTGAGATATCTGCTTTGGAATCAAATCAAACATGGGAGACTGCTCTTTTGCCTAAGGACAAAACTGCCATAGGTTGCAAATGGATATTGAAAATAAAGTATAAGGTTGATGGAGTTATAGAAAGGTATAAAGCAAGGTTAGTGTAAAAGAGATACACACAAACAGAGGACATTGACTACTTAAAACTTTCTCTCCAGTAACAAAAATGACCAGTATAAGGTTGCTTCTTTCTCAAGCTTCTATTTATAATTGAGAATTAAAACAGTTAGATATAAATAATGCCTTCTTGCATGGAGAGTTAAAAGAAGATGTAAACATGGTTGCTTCTCCTGGTTTGACTTCTATTCAACCAGGATAAATTTGTAAATTAGAGAAGGCTTTATAAGGCCTGAAGCAAGCTAGAAAGGAGTGGTTGCTAAATTATCAAATTTCATGATTTCTGCGCGATGTACTCAATCTATGAATGATCATTCCTTGTTCACTAATTCTTATGAAAGATCTTTTACAACAATATTGATGTATGTGGATGATATCATTTTGGCAGAAAATGATAAAGAAGAGATTGATCGAATCAAATAAGCTTTGAATAAAAGATTCAAGATAAGGATCTTGGAGATTTAAGATATTTTCTTAGTCTTGAAGTAGCAAGAATTAAGAAGGCAAGAAGTAAGAAATGGATAATGATGAATCAAAGAAAATATGCACTGGAATTGTTAAAAGACGTAAGTCTTTTAGCCTGCAAACCTACAATCACTCTTATGGATAATCTTATTAAATTCTCTTCTAGTGGAAGTGTGCCTTTCATAGAATGTTCATGGTTATAGAAGGATGATTGGAAGGTTTATGTATCTCACTAATACCCGACCTGACATAACCTTTTTTGATCAACAATTTTCTCAGTTTCTTGATAGGCCAACAATTGCTCACTATAATGCTACAATTAAAATTCTGAAATATGTTAAAGTAGCTCCAAGTCTTGGCTTATTTTTCTCTTGCAGGAGTTTTGCCCATCTAAAAGCCTTTTGTGATAGTGATTGAGGCACATGCAGTGATTCAAGACAATCGGTGATTGGTTTTAGTGTGTATTTTGAAAATTTCCTTATATCCTGGAAATCAAAGAAGCAAGGAATAATATTAAAAAGTTCCTGTGAAGCTGAATGTAGGAGAATGACCACTATTACATGTGAAAGTCAATGACTAGTCTATCTTCTTCAAGATTTCAAGTTCCTTTTAAGCAACGATCTCTTTTATATTATGACAATGACTCAACAAGATACATTGCAACAAACCTAGTGTTTCACGAGCATACAAACATATAGAAATAGATTACACATTGTTAGAGCAAAGTTGGAAAAAGGTCTCATCCATTTGCTTCCCATTTCTATCATAGAGCAACTAACAGACATTTATACCAAAGTCTTATTAGGTCATCAGTCTTTCAAGAATATTTGTTCCAAGCTGGGTCTCATCAACATTTGTTTCCCAGCTTGCGGGAGGTTTCAGAAGATATGGATACAAGACTTCTAGAAGGAAACTAATATCAATTCTTCTATGATTTTGTCTGTGCCATTTATGACATAATCAAATTATCATTAATTCTATTTATTTATTTTTATGACATTATCAGATTGTAATATTTTTATTTGTTTTCTTTATTTATCCATACCCAGAATAGTTACCTTGTATATATTCAATCGTCTACTTTTGATCAAAATATAGAAAAACAGAGAGAATATTCTCATTCTCATTCTCATATCTTTTGTTCATTTTTGTTCATCTCTTCATTTTATAATATGATATTTATTCCATGATAGTTAATTTTCCTAAACTTTAGATTTATATGTTCTTTTATAATTTGTATATAATTTATATGTACCCACATGTGATTAACTATTACGGAAAATGAAAGAGAGAATGGAATGGAGACAAAGGAGTGTTTGAAGCAAAGCTAAGGAAGTGAGGAGTTGTTTAGAAGTTGTTGAATGAGTATACGAGTTCTGATGAAAGTGTGATACATATAGAGATTTACGAAGTTGTGTATCGTCACAGACTTTAATGTAATTCATTTATATGTTAAACTCTTTATAGGTCAACATCATTTTAATTAAAAAAATTTGATTATCATTAAACAAAGTAGTTTATTTTTATCATGACTTCACTTTGCTCTAAACTTGTCATTCACCTCCACGCCTTTAATATAATCAAAATAATTTTTTCATAATAAAGTTATGTTTAACTAACATGACTTATCTATTTATGTAATAATTTTTTTCCATTTTAGAAATTTTTATGTAAAATATTGCATCCCATATTATCGACTGCAAAAGATTTGTAGATAATAAAAGAAATTCATACGTAAAATAAAATTGCATACGAAAAAATATGTAGTAAATTAATAGTATGATATTCATAGGTAATGTTTGTACGCAATTACCTATAGATTTATCAATATATGTAAATTAAATACAAATTTATTTGTATTTAAATTACATGTGAAATTATCTTATATACGAATACGGTATAGATAAATCTGTACGTAATTACCTATGAATAAATTCGTACGTAATTACCTTTATAAGTACCAAACTCATACCACAATTTAATAAAATTGACATTTTTATGCAAAACATATATATAATCATGAACATATTCATCGTACCATCAATGTGTTCAATGATAATTTACAAATTCTAAGAAATTTATAATATAATAGGGGTGCTATTAAAAGTAATAATTCAATAAATATGTTAAAAAAGTATTATTTAAGTTTACCAATGCAAAGTAGAAAAATCCAAACCAATAAAATCCAACCATAAATAATAAAAATGAAAACATAATACAATCAAACCATAATACAAAAATCCAACCACTAATGATCACCGAAACCAACAAGCGACTTATGTTGTTGGTCATCATCGACGTCGCCTTGCACTTGTTTATTGTCCTATACCTTTTTTTGTTATTGTTGAAAGATATTAGAGGATCGTATCAACAACATTTTGTATGGATTGCAACTGGGAACTCATGAAGAATTTACTCGTCATGATACTTTTTGTTTATTTTATGTATTGGTTCTTTGAAATTGGAGCTGGGATTTTAGGCATGTTGGGCTGCTTAATCAACTTGATTGATGTTTCTTGGTGGAGTTTGTCTTGGTAATGGGAGCTTTATATATAATCAACATGATGACAGGATAGCAACATCCCTGTGCAGCTTTCCAAGTTTTACCTTTCTGCCTATCTTGACTCTTTGAAAGACTTTGGATGGAGCTTATTCCTAGTTAAAGGAAATTTTCCAAAAGAATTCCCCATCACCTCATCTGAAGCTTCTAATGGTTTTGGGCTTGATCAGATTGATAAAGCTTTTATGTATCAGTTCAAATTAATGATAAAACTTTTGTCCACCAGCATGGCCAAATTCATAAAATTCTCATCCATCGATATGACCATATTGATAAAACTCATCCACTGGCATGGATGAATTGATAAAACTCGTCCATCAATTCAACTGGATGGTTAAAACGGGTGGATGAATTGTTATAAAACTCATCCATAGGCTCGATCGGATTGATAAAACTCACCCACTAGTTTGACTAGGTTGATAAAACTCGTCCACCGACTGGACTAAAATAATAAAACACTGATTATGATAAGCCTCACCACCAGCTTGGCCAGAGTATTCACAAGCTTATTATGATTAGCATTGCAAATCATAATTAGAATTGTTTTAAATTGTTGCATATTGTTTAAGATTGTGATTGTTAGGAACAACACATATGAAAAAATTTAGGTTTTTTGTTGGATAGACCTCTTCGCGTACTTAGCTTAAGGCTGGGAAGTTGTGCATCGTCATAACTCGGTTGATGACCCATGATCGAGATTGGCTTATGGGATATTCAGAATGGACCGATCAAGCATGAACTGTGTATGATTTGTATGATTAGTTAGTTTGATCTCCTATTATGGTAAATGGATTATACCTATCGTAGCGTTTTTGAAAAAGATAGCTTACTTGAGTGAGAAAATTGGTATCTTAACTAACTTGGTACATCAATATTCATAAATTATATGCAACATGTTAAATAACATAAAAGGAGAAGAAAATAAAAGAAAAATAAGGAAATTTTAGTTTAAGATGATATGGATATACGGTTTTAAAAAAAAAAACTAATATTAATTATGTGATTTTGTATTTATGATAGGATCAAATTGTTAGAAAGAAACAAATATTAATTATTTGATTTTGTCTTTATGAGAAAATTAAATTATTATTAATTCTATTTATTTTGTATTTTATGACAGTATTATATTGTAATATTTTTATTTGTTTTTTTTCTTTAACTATACCTGAGTATATTATTTATATATATTCAACCATTTGTTTTTTTTTATTAAAATAAAAAATAGAAAAAATATTTTCATTCTTATATTTTATTCATTTTTATTCATCTATCTATTTATAATATAATATTTATTTCATAATGTTTACTAAATGTTTAGGCAAGTTACAATGAATACACCTTGATAAGAATTAAATCAAAACATTACCAATACTAAATAATGGGAGACAACATTCAATCCTCCATGATCAATGTACCATGAGTTATACATAATCCCAACATATAGAAAATTACTAAGATAAAAGAGATTCAACAAGCCTATGCAAACAACAAATAGCTAATTGAATTTACAACATAAAGTCTGAACTTCTATATTCATATGCTAGAATATTAACAGATATAATCATTCCTTAAAATCGAGCATTTTGTTTAGTGCAGTAAGATAAGCCTCTACACTGGAAACAACAACATCTACTCCTTTTCCAATCCCACGGTAAAAAGAGAAAATGTGAAATATTAGATATGCATGTGTGGAATCAGTAAGAAAATGATATACTAAGCAATCAAATTTTGATTAACAATACCTAAATGTTGGATAAACAGTGTTTCCATTTAAAGTAGAAGTAGGTGAGTGCACGTTCTCTTTACCAATTACAACATGTATAGTTGCAATTGCATCAGTACCTCCTGTGACTGTATCTAGTGAGTACTCAATTACTTTCACAGCTTCCTGCATTAAATATTAAATTTTGTAAGATTCCTCCATCAACTAGTACTTTGATATTTTGGAATATAGAATTTTAATTTGTTATGAGTTAGGCTTAATCTCCTCGCATGTAGTTTTTTTTTTCTTTCATTAGTTTAACATATTATAAATAATTGATGAATGTTGTAGAAAGTAAGTTTGTATACAAACAATAATTCTTCTTATATATCTTTTTGAAGGGATTATATTGTATCATATAAATATTTTGTATATGGATTGGGAGATCCAGAGGTTTCATTATAAAAATATATTTTTTATAGAAAAAACTTAATTAAAATATCAATATTCATGATAATGTAAGACATGTCTTTATATATATATATATATATATATATATATATATATATATATATATATATATATTTTTATATATCTCTACATAACTTGGTTAGATACTTTAAAAAATGAAATTAGAAAAGGATTATTATTGACCTTCCAAGAATTTCAATGTAAAGATGATATAAACATGATTCACAGTGTCTTATACATAACCTTTATATATTTCCCATTAAAACACTAATCTTTGGTAAAAGAGAAAGTTCATAAAAATATTTGATGTTTTTTTTCTAAAATTTGAGTCCTTCCATACCAATAGATTTCAAATAGCAACTACAGAAAAGAATAAATGCTTATATATAGTAAGAGATATAATAAAAATGAAAATGAAAACAAAACTTTGAATTTGTTAAACTTCATACCTTCACAATGAGATCGACAGCTTTGTATGCTGAATCTACTGGTCCTTTTCCAGTGGAACAAGCAACGTGTGTGCTACCGTCAATTGTAACAAGTTTAATAGTTGTTGACGAAAAATTCATAGTTCCACAAGTCACCTACGTTGATAGATATTAATTGATTAATTTATCTTCTTTTGATCTTTCTTTTGTATTGTATCAAACATGTAGTTTAAAATTAATCTCATTCCAATTTACCTCCAACCCACCAAGCTTCCAAATAGGTTCTGCATCAGAAACTTTATCAGATACCAATGCTTTAAGGTCAACATCAGTAACTCTCTAAGTTAAAAAATTTGAGTCAAATATTAGTTCAAGATGACCAAAATTGACACTTAAAAGACATTATAAAAATAACTACAATTATATTCTGAAAGTTTTGGTTTGCTCTATATTAATGCTTCATAATTTGGGATAGCTATTTATGATTAGTAATTAATTTAGGAATATATATATATATATATATATATAGACCAAATTAATTATTGGATATAGACAAAGTTAATGTTAAAGTACGACAAGCTATATATTATATTAACAAATGAAAAAAAAAAACTAATTATTAACCTTTTTTCTCTCAGCCATTGCTTTGAAGTTTTCAAATACACTCTCAACTTCAACCTCTTTGAGTTCATAACCAAGCTGAAAAGGAAGGAAATAGGCCATGAAATAGAAAAATGGTCCTCGATCGTGGCTTTAAGTATATAGCACAAAAAGTTGCATACCTCTTTAAGTCGATTTTTCAAAGCTTGGCGTCCACTAATGGATGTGGAAGTGTAAAATAAGGAAAAAATGAGTTATAATTGTAAATTTAAGATAATAATTAAATAATCAATTATTACTAAACTACAAATAAAAATAATAAACCATCAACTTGTATACCACACTGAAACAACTGTTTTATAGACAAAAGAAATTCGTTAATTACAAGAATGCAATCATTGATTAAGCCATTATATATGAGAATAGTTAAACTGTCGATCATATTAATACTCGTAATATTAGCATGTGTCACTTTAATTATCAATGATTTTAAATTGTTTTGAAACTAAACATCACCATATAAAGTACTAGTAGTAAACACGTTCTATATAGTATTCATGTACAAGTATTTATAGCCTATTGCACATGTGGGATAAATTTTCCTATATATTTTATGTATGATACTAACATTCTTATATGACATTTTGCCCCTAATTTTCAACTCCTAAGCTTTTCTTTTTCAATTGTAACTTTCATTTATTTTTAATAAATGTTTCTCTTATTAATTTCATCTATAAATTTCTTCTGTTTTTAACTTTAAATTTATTCATCTTTTATAGCTATTTATCTAGAGCGTTCAAACAAATAAAATAATAAAGACAACAATTTTAACAAAGAAAAACTATAAAATTATTTTATATGAATGCTATACCTTCCACATTACTCATCTTGTTACATGGTATACTTGTTATAAACTTCTTTACTTCTTTTTTAATCCATTCATTTTTCATAAATGTTTCACTAATTTCATTTACAAGTTTTATTTCAAGCATTTGAAGGTTTTTTTATATTTCACGGCTATTTTCTTAAAATTTTCGAAACAAATATAAATAACAAATACACAATATTAATAAGCTATACATTTTTACGACATCCAAATATTAAATATACACACAAATTGTCTATATTATTTTTTTTATCAATAACTTATAATTTCGATATCCCTATTTGGTATTAAAAAATTAATAAATGAATTGATAACAAGAGAATTGTCAAGCTATAAAATGATTTTAATATTTTTTAAGTCAGTTATAATATTTTCATTATTAAAACACTGATATAAAAATTTATTTAATATTATTAACCATAAATGAATAGTAATACAGGATAACAAATATTACATATTTTCCAAATCTTAAACCTAAATAACCTAGGTGTGCTTTTCGGGAATTCTTATAAACTTATTGTTATGAATTACAACTCCATATATATATATATATATATATATATATATATATATATATATATATATATATATATATAAACTTTACAAGCACTTTTTTTCTATAAAGTTTCACCCTACTATCTACACGATAAGTCCTCATTTCACAAAATGGGATAAAAGAGTTGTAGAGAAAATGACATACCTTAGCTAGCCTAGTACCAAATTAGCTCCATTGGACCTTTCATAACCAATATCTTCAGGAGAAAGTATTTCATATGTGCCTCTATGCTTTAACAATCCAGCCTACAAAGCAGAAATAATAATAG
>Ga0209489_110061_pt1 | contig 11049 bp, 4 predicted proteins | sample SiratrowhiteBW_FD_187527 | JGI IMG/M metagenome (GOLD analysis project Ga0209489, IMG submission 187527) | Root nodule microbial communities of legume samples collected from California, USA - Siratro white BW (SPAdes) (version 2) | ecosystem: Host-associated > Plants > Roots > Nodule | place: USA...
GGTTTGTTTGCAAAAAAAAAAAAAAAAAAAAACAGGTTGGGAGGTGAAATAAATAAAGAGATGTGAGTATGGGAATTGGTGAATGGAAAGGGACACGTGTTGGAGGGGTTTGCATTTGTTTCTGGGATCGCAATGATGTCGACAACGATGCCTTGTTGTTTGTTTGGTTGAGAGAGAAAGTGCGCTGCAGCTTTGCTTTGCACACCTCACACTGGACCACATTTTTCTTCTAATCCTCCCATTTTTTTAAGGATTAATTAATTGTAGTTAGTAGGCATATTAACTTATAATCTGCCTGTATATTTAACTGTTAATTTATGATTAAAAATGCATAACTTGTTCATTAATAGTATGTTGAGATTGCTTATATAATGTCTTACAGATGATTTGGTTTAAATGAAAAATTATCATAATAATCGTAGGAAATTATTTTCCTAAATATTTAATATATAAAAATATATATGACTCGAACATGCCAGACGCTATAGTTGATCCACATGCTGGCTATTGTTATTTTTACATTCGTTATCAATTTTAAACTATTTTACAGGACTATTTGATAATTTTTCAGTCTTTAAACTATTTTAATTAAATGTTTATATGTATTTTTGTAACTATAGTTGTTTATTTAATATATAATATGTTTAAGTTTTAATAAATTAATCAAGTGATTAGGGCAATGCGTATAGCAGTCATAATTAAAGAAGAGTTAGAACTAGTGATTTGAGGTGTTGCGTCTAGAAAGCCGGTTGGGTTTTAAAGTTGGATTGTGAGAAAGGAGTGTGAACTTAACAAGGGAGAGGGTGTGGATAATAATTTGAAAAATTCTCTTCTCCTTGCATTCTCAAACATAGAAACATATCTCCATAATACAAATATTTTGATATTTAATATTATTTTATATTTTTAGATGTAATAAAAATATTTTAATGTTAATAATTTTTAAGATTAGTTTATTTTTTTAAATATAGTATTAATATATTTTCAATATCATTTTTCTTTTATACAAATATTTTTATAGTGATAATTTCTCAATATTATCTTGTCTATCTAGATATGATATTGATATAGTTTTATTATTAATTAACTCAGCTTTTCAATATTATATCAGCATTTTCATATTAATTTATTTGTAGTACGTTGGCAAGTATATATATATATATATATATATATATATATATATATATATATATATATATATATATATATATATATATAAATAATAAAATTTAACATCGACCTTTTATGTTTTTATAAATTCATGATAATTATGCTAAGTCAAGATAAATATTTTCAAACACACGTTCATTGAGAATTTTTTTTTTTTTTAAATTAGTACATTGTTCAATATTTAATCTCACATTTCTATTACATGTTATTGAATTTATAAATATCACTGAAAAGTATAAATTTTTCTAATTTTAACAGTGAAGAATTTTCATACCTTTAATATAATTTTTCATATTAGTATTACACTCACCGTGGCTACAACTAATCTTCTATTAGTGGATTGTGAACGCAAAACATACTCTTATAAATAATTTTTTTGATATAATCTTTATATATGTGTATCTCTCACACATCCCTCTAGATATAACCACACCTTTGTGAGTCTGATTCATTACTGCTGATGCAATTTCCATATCAATTTGTCTTTCACATTTCTTAAAATGTGTAAAAACTTCTGATACAATTTGTATACTAACATGTCTCTTACACATTAAACAAATATACCATCTTATTCATCTACTACATAGATTAGAATCAATCCAAACAACTTAATTATAATTTTTTGAATTGGATTGAGATTTGTTTAGTGCATTTCATTAATATTGACCGCAGTAAAATGTCACTAAAAAAATGTTCCTAATCAACAATAATAGATTTTTAATATAGAATTATTATTAATGGAGACTAATATGTTTTTTCCGTACAATAGTACTTTGTCAATTCACTCAGAAGATACAAAACTGTATTGATTCAAAACAAATATATGAACACTTAACTACTACAATATTAGGATGAAAGTTATTATTTGAAAAAGTATGAGAATATAAATATGTTTTTCAAATACATTTATTGATGAGAGCATGTACCATAGTATCTATATCAAAATTCTACGCATTATTATAAACAAAAATATTTATTTTCAATTTACAAATTATCACAACATGCGGATTTTTTTTGTTAAATATTCACATGCAATCGACAAAATGTGTAATTTATTCAAAAACTACAATTGAACAAGGTGTTCATGATAAAGGTAGCTTCATTGATTCATCCAGAATCAATTATCAAGTTATCAACATTTAAGAAATTAGATTCAATATATCTTTACATGGTTCAAATATATGTTTTAAATGATTTCAACCCGATTCTGTATATGTTGGAATTATCTCTACAACAAATGTTTGTCAGTGTTATTATTTCATACTTTTATCACAAAAATTTTAATTTTAATTTTTAATTATATTATTATTCTCTTTTTAACTATGTATTTGTATATATAAACCCTTTTGATTAATGAAAAAACTATTTTCTTACAGCCAGCGCATGTTTTATGTGTTCTTGTACATGCAAATCCTTTTTATCAATGAAAAATTGTTTCTTTCTAGCTTTAGGAGAAAAATATTTTATATTATGAAACACAATAGTTTAACAATTGAAATTCATTAACATTATGAAGTATTATTATTACAATAAATACTTTCCAAAAGATAACTAAATAATAAGTTATAAATTATAAAAAAAGTTAACCCCATAAAATTAATATTTTATTGTAAAATGATAATAGTAACTGAAAAGATACATAGTTAAAACTTATTAGAGAAAATAATTTAAATTACATTTAACAAGAAACTTGTGAAGAAATAGGCTTTAAGGAGAATTGAGTATCCCAAGCATAGTTAAATTCGATAGCACCCTTCCAAACAGGTTGGCCTGCACTAAGAAGACAAACATCACCTGAAACTTTCAAAAGAGAAGATTCTACTGCTTCAGCTGTTTGAAAGCCTTTGCAATTCAATTGTACATTGGTCTGTGGACATGCACACCAATTTGTGATAGACACTGTCCATTCTGTCTTTTCACCCACTGTACGTCCTGTTTTAGCTTGATTCACATGGATATCGTCCAAAGAACATTGTCCATAACCTAAATTGTCATGCATAACACAAGTTATTAATAATATATCGTAAGCAAAAATTATATCTCTTTCATTGAAAAAAAAAAAACTTACCTTGAGAGACAAACACAAGTAAGAGAGTTATAATGAGAAGTTTCTCCATTTCTGATAATTCAAATACAAAAGTTTCAATTCTTCAATTTATTATCCCAAAAGTAACATTGTATATCATGTTATTTATAGGCCTATTTGAATTAATATCATCTCATTAAATTTAATAAATAAGATTTTATTTCAAATCATACTATAAATGAATAAAATAAAAATTTAATAATAATAAATAAAACAATTAATACAAATTATTATAAGAAAAATTTTCAATTATATATTATGTCAATAAATAAATAAGAACAGAAAAGAAAAATCACATAAAATAATAGCTCACCAGTCATTCTTATCTTTATTAGATTATTTTGATAATACTGCAATTAATTTAAAAATCCTGTTAACACTCAAGTTTGTCCCTACTAAAGTCATTTCAAAATATAAAAGTAAAAAAAATTAAAATAAAAAAAATGTATGTTATTTAGTTTTTATCATATTTTGTCATTTAAATAAATAAATAAATAAAAAGAGAGATTTTTTTTTATTTTATGACTAAAGTTTTGAAATGAAATTCAAAAAAAAGTAAAGAAAATCAGATTGCTCAAGCCCAACCCACTAAAAGTGTTAAAAAATAAATAATAATAAAAATAAAAATTATCATTAAAGTGTTGTCATGTCACATTGTCTCTCCCTTTTTATCTTTTCTGATGTCTATTAATGACATGAAAATTATTAAAAGAAATTATATAAAAGTTAGAAATTTGAACACTCCCTAACTATTATTCTGATTAATTACAAATAATTTTGTTTAATAGTGATTAAATTTTGGTTATTTTCATTTGAATGCTGAATATTTTTGTAGCAGTTCTTGCATTTTCTTTTAGTGGTTATGCTCGTTTAATTTGCTGACCCTTTTATTTATTTTACTCTTAATAAAATTTATAAAATAAAATAGTAAAGAAGTTTACTTTTTATTTTATTTGTTGATATCTTTTATGCTTCAGGTTGATCTTAACAAAATTGATGAATAATACTAAAAGGGACAAAAAAAAATTAATATTTATCTTATCTACTTTTAGAAATAAAAAATAATAGATAAATTAAAATTAAGAGTGTGACATGTTAGCAGATCTACATTCATAATGTTTCAGCCTATTGATAGTTACATTGATTCAAATATTCTTCATTTATTCTTCATATTAATATCCCATAATTTTGGGTGAATTTGATTAGGTGCATAGAAATTATGATTTGGTAGGTCACCACAACAGCTACTTTATGATTCAGATACTTTATGACTCTGCCCATTATTTAGTCCATGTGCATTTTCATCAGTTTTACACAATTATAATTAAGTGTAAATAATTAGGAATTAGTAGATTTAAAATTTGAATTAAAAGCTGAATAATATCAATATAGAGAGAGATATACTTACTAAAAAGGGGGAGGATATTGGAAAATATAATAGAAGGACGAATTACAAAGAAGGAGAGAAAAGGTACAAAAAATTCGAGCTTGAAGGAATAGAAGGGTTAATTATGTTAAAGGTGTTCTTTAACTAGTATGTCTATATAATCCCGCTTTTTATCCGTTGAAAGTTTACTATGATGAATATTAGTAATTTTATAATTGTATTGTAATTCTAGTTTTGTGTTATACTTGGATAAAAATAATTAACATATAAGATAATTTCTGAAACTTTGTTTTATAAAAATTATTATCTTTTTAAAATATATTTCCTCTCTTTTCTTTCTAAATTGTAGAAATTAAGAAATTTTTGTTCCTTATTTCATAAGTTTGGCTTAGAAATTTTAGTAGAAGGTAGAAGAATTATGTTAGATTAAATGTTATATTTTAGTAAGTCTCTTTTTTTTAGTTGGTTTTTTTGATAAATGTTGTATGCTTAGAGTTAAAGCTTTACATACAAGATTTAAGAGTAAGAATGAATATTTGTTAACATGATTGAACGTTTAGATTATTTATCAGAGTATTTTGTGGATATGTTTAATTTTGTTTTGAGTGGTAAAGTTGGGTGATTAAGTTATATTAGGTAGGCTATAAAGGTAAAAGAAATTAGTTATAATTTTGATGCAAATTAAGGTACTTAATTTAGATTTGATCACAATGTTGATTTTTGTGTAGAGAATGTAATTTTTTTAATAATATTTAAAGTATTAAGTTTTAATATGGATATTATATGTGATGATGATTTTTGAGATATTTGTGGTAGTTATTTTATATTTTTTCAATTTTCTTATAAACATTAACATTATTAATTAATAATGTATTGTATGAACGAGATGTTAAATTGTCGCATTGTATATTTTGTGTTGGTGAAATTTTAAATGAGACATGTTGCTTATTTGATAATCAAAACATGTAGAATGTTATGAGTAAGTTAAAAAAAATGAATGCATAATTGTTTTATGCAGTTTGAGGAACCTTGTGTGTAACGGTTGAAATTCTTTTATTTGAAAATTCAAAAAGTTTTAGTCTCCATTGTTCCTTCATATAAACTCAATTTAATACTTTTGATTGAGTAAGAAGAATGGTAACTCAGTGCATTTAGACATGTGCTTAACAAATTGATTTGATGACTGATTTTCTAAACTTTAAATAACATATGTTTACTAAAATTATTTATATTTCTCCAAATTATTATATTTATCAAGTTAGAAAATATGATTTGAGTTTAAATGCATATCAATAAAAATACATGTTGATTATGGAATTTATTTAAAAGTTATCGCTTATCAAGGTATTCATGATAAAGGTTGTTGCATTGCTTCATCCGGAATCAATTCAAAGAAACTTTAGACTTATCAACATTTACGAAATTAGATTCAGTATTGTTTACATGTGTTCAATATATGCTTTAAATTATTTCAACCTGGTCTGTATATGATGGAGCTATCTCTGCAAAAAATGTTTATCAGTGTTATTTATTTAGGCTTTTATTACAAAATTTCTAAATTTGATTTTTAATTATATTATTATTTTCTTTTTAGCCTAACATGATCCTTATATGTACTTGTACATGTAAACCCTTTCAATTAATGAAAAACTATTTCCTTGCAAGCAGCGCATAATTTATCTGTTCCTGTACATGCAAATCCTTTTTATCAATAATTGTTTCCTTTCAACCTTTGGGGAAATTACAAGACAACAGTAAAGTTATTATTTTTTATATAAAACATAAAACTAAATAGTTTAACAATTGAAATTCATTAACATTATGAAATATTATTATTGTAATAGATACTTTCTAAAGGACTAGTAAATAATACGTTATTAATTATAAAAAAATCCAGTAACATAAAATTAAATTTTTATTATAACATGATAGAACAAATAAGTTGAACTTATTAGATAAAATGATTTACATTTAACAAGAAACTTGTGAGGAAATGGGATTTAAGGAGAATTGGGTGTCCCAAGCATAGTTGAATATGATAGCATCCTTCTGAATAGGTTGACCTGCATTAAGAAGACAAATATCACCTAAAATTTTCAAAAGTGAAGGCTGGACAATTTCAGCTGTTTGAAATCCTTTACAATTTAATTGCACATTGCTTTGTGGACATGCACACTCATTTGTGATAGACACAGTCCATTCTGGCTTTCCACCTAATATATGTCCTGTTTTAGCTTGGTTTACAACGATATCACGCAAAGAACACTTTCCATAACCTAAAATCATCATGCATAACACAAGTTATCATTAATATTTTTATAAACAAAAATTATATATTTTTCATTGAAAAAAAAAACCCACCTTGAGAAACAAACACAAGTAAGAGAGTTATAACAAAAAGTTTCTCCATTTCAGATAACTCAAATACAAAAAGTTTTAATTCTTTAATTTGTTATCTCAAGAATAACATTGTACATTATGTTATTTATAGGCCTATTTCAGTTAATATCATCTCATTAACTTTAATAAGTAAAATTTTATTTGAAATCATACTATAAATGAATAAGGTAAAAAATTAATAATAATAAATAAAACAATTAATACATTATCGTAAGAAAAACTTTCAATTAAATATTATGTTAATAAATAAATATGAATATAAGGAAAAATCACATGAAATAATAATTGACCAGTAATTTTAATCTTTATTAGATTATTCTGATAATAGTGCAATCAATTTAAAAATCTCATGAAGATAATGCAGTAATAAATTTCATATTCTTTTCCAAACACCTTATGACAATTAATTTCAAATAAAATTCCTTCTTAACAACTAATTTTGTGTCCTTGATCAATACTACACTCTTTAAGAAATTAATAAAAATTAAAAAATGAATTAATGTAGTTATTATTTATAATTTTGTTAATAATTAAACTTTCTAAAATTATCTTCAAAGAGACTAATTATTATTTTTCCCTTACCAACATATTTTTATTGAATTAATTACTATATAATGGGAAAAAAATGTTATAGAGATATTCGAAAAATCAACTATTTTAAATTGTGCCAAAATTTTCTAAGTATAGACAAGAATTACACCATCACATGATGAAGAAGAGATGAAAATTCCAATATTGTATCAACCATAATATTATATTTTGATGTTTGTTTATTTTTAATTCAATTTTAACAATTTTCTGACCTATCATCAAGTAGTAAAAGTAAAATATCAAAAATTTTTAGACAATGAAAATGTAGTAAAAATGGTTAAGAAGAAATAATTAAATAAAACAAATAATAAAAAAAAACTTAAACTTTCTTTAAGGCATATGCATAGACAAAAAATCAACTAAAAAAGGAACGCAAACATATACAGAAGAAGTTTAAATGAAATCCACAATTTTTGTGGAAAAATCATTATTTTTATTTTATTCACTTTGAAAACACTTAATACATAAACTCTTTAAAAACAACTATTCCGTATCTTTCAGAACGCTAAAGAATAAAAAAAAAAAAAAAAAAAAAAAAAAAAAAAACTAGTTTCAAAAGATTGTTATCTATAGTATTTTTATTTTTTTTCAAAAATCAATCAATTGATACGAATAACATCACATGAGTACTGAATGTATATGTATGTGGGGGGTTAAAAAAGAGTAAATTTTCTTCGATCGATATTTATCTTTAGTCTCATATGTAGCTGCTGCATAAAGCCTATAACCTAAAGGTATTAAGAGATTACTTCATATATTAATTAATGATTCCATATACTAATTTACAGTTTGAGAAAAATGTGATGCGCCTGAGGCCAAAATTAAAGATGAGGAAGCACGTGATTGCATGAATAAATCATTGTTCTCTCCCTCCAATTATATTACTAATCTGCAGCTACAACCTATTGCTCCCCTCACATAGGTATCCAATGCTCAATAGTCAAATTAACTTTAATCAAATTTCACAACTACCAATACCTTAGCATCTATTCACATAGATAGTAGATCTGGAATAGAAACAAATAATTTCCAACGTTGATAAAAATGAACCAACTGTTCCTCGCCAACCTTGTGTTTTTTTTAATTAGTTTTTATCTTTACTGAAATATTCGAAATAGCAACTATTTTAAAATATTACTGGGAATTTTAATAATTAAATTATTGGAGAAATAATAACATATATTACAATTACTGAAATTGTTCTACTTGTTTATTTGCTGTGTGAAGCTTTCAAGTAAATGAATATTTCTTTCATATATCCAAGCTCTCTCGTGCATCCTTCTCTGTGTAAACAAAAGTATAATGTTACGCGGGTGACCCATTAACCCAAGTAGTAGGCCATTAGTACTTTTTACAATTTTTGTCGTGTAAAGAGTAGCCAAACCTTTCAAAGAAAATAATATGATTATATTTGTTATTGCACTCATGGCAAGCATCCACTTGCATAAACACTTCAAAAGAATTATCTATTGTATATAGTTTCACTTAACATCTTTTATTAAACCTGCACAATCAACTAGTCTAACTTAATCTACAAGTTTTTAGTTAGTTCTGAACTCTTTTCGATTTTGAATGTTATTTTTTCTCTTTAATTCAGTCTTTGATTATGGGAGGAGTCTTTACAAGTAATACTATGCTTAAGTTAATTAATAATCTGAGTAGTATAGGATATTTTAAATTAGAATAATACTATCTTATATCTTGAGATCATCTCTATATTTATAAGTTTCTTTAATGAGTCTCTTAATGAATGAGTCACAAGCCTAAATTTGAATGGATCTCATAAATTGTACGCAAATTATTACTTGTATATTGTTAGTAATATTTTATAGAAAATATGTAAAGATGGACCGAAATTCTAAGAAATCAATCAATTTACATGTAAATATTATATTTGGAATGGTGAGTAGTATAAAACCAAATTTATTTCAACATAAAATTTGACGTACAATATTTAACATATTTTCACTTGGTTAAACTGTTAAATTTGTCAAATCTGTACTATAGAAGTAAGTTATCGAGAATTAAGAATGTGATGAACTTAGGCAAACAAAAAGTGAATCAGTGTAGCTTCATGGTCTTTCACAGCACTTAAGGATATGATTGAGTTGACACTGAATGTTCTTTCTTATCTATGTAGCTATGAGCATTATAGTGGGACATTTTTTATGTGGCTACTGTGGTGCAACCAGTTGGGGATGACAATGAAACATTGGCCTATGGATAGTATATCTAAGAATTTGGATTAAAGTAGTAGTTGGGGAGGAAAGCTGTCATTCGGGAGTTCTGTGCAACTTTTTGAAAGTGACTTTCAGATTGTATGGTTATCATAAAACAACAAAATTGCCAAGTTGGCAAACTCATCGGTTTGTGTTGTAGCATCATGCAACAGTGTCAATTTAAGCAATTCAGTTCAACCCCGTAATTTGTTTATTATCTTAAACATCGCTGTCCATTATGCTATTCCATGTTCCATTTGGCCGATGGAAAACTTGTACTCATATACTCAGCACATGCATGGTGCTTTTCAGGAAAACTTTTTTTTTTGGTTCACATTCTAATTATGTATTCACAATTCTATTCAAAACATTGTTAGACATTAAATTTAAATACCTTATTTTAGTGAACATTCAGACTCAACACTAAATGTTAAATTATGTTTTCTCAATATTAGTGAAAATAAAAAGATATACTAGCAGTGTGGGAAAATAGCAGAAAGGGTCGTTTTGTACCAACAAGAATATTTGAGGATGTCTACGGTAATAGTGCAGAAGTTATCTAAAATGTCACACTAGATGCAGCTGTTGGATAAAGTTAAAACGAGACAAGAGCATGTTCCAAAAATTGTCATGAAAGAAAGTGTTGTAGAATGGGAAGGACACATTCTCCAAGTTGTATATATACTATTAACCCCTTGCAACCTCCAACACCCTGAGATCTTACTCTGGATTCCCAGACCAAGAAGTCTTGGATCACTGCTCATGCTTTGGTTTTGTTTTTTCTTTTCTTTTTCGCTTTTTTTATATCAAAGTTTGTACTTTTTTGTCCTGTCCATATTTCAATGTTCATGTTTTAACAAAGACAAATGTAATGGGTAATAAGCCTTTAGAGAGATGGGCCTTTCATGGGCCCAGAGTGAGAGGCCAGTTTGCTAAACGTACAGGGAACAATCAACCACTGCTTGTCAAGCCTTGGTCCTGCTGTTTTAAATAGCAGATATCCATGGAACAGTATATATCAGAAAACCGATCCCACCTTTGTTTGGTAGTGAGAGAAAAAAATAAAGGATAAAAAGGAAAAAAAAAAAAAAGATAAAAAATCAAGTAAAAAGGATGCTGTTTGGTTGAAGAAAAATAAAATGAAACTAAAGTGATAAGGTTGAAAAGCTATTTTACCCTTCTCATTTATTTATTAA
>Ga0209489_110064_pt1 | contig 11045 bp, 4 predicted proteins | sample SiratrowhiteBW_FD_187527 | JGI IMG/M metagenome (GOLD analysis project Ga0209489, IMG submission 187527) | Root nodule microbial communities of legume samples collected from California, USA - Siratro white BW (SPAdes) (version 2) | ecosystem: Host-associated > Plants > Roots > Nodule | place: USA...
ATAATATATATATATATATATATATATATATATATATATATATATAATTTCTGAATGTTATATATTTCAAATTTAATAAAATTATAAATAATTTAATAGTAGTAATCTTGTAATGTCCCCACTACCCATAATTAAAATAAAATAAAAATACATAACATATGTACACATATATGATGATATAATTATGGAAAGGCAATTGTTTCGGATACCATACAAATTGTTTCAATTAAAGTTCTAAATATCTTAACAGTAACTATCTTATTTTTAACAAATTATTAAAAAATAAAATAACCATTAATATTCAATTGATCGAAAAAATAAAAATTTATATTATACATAAAATTATTGTCCCATTTTATAGTGTAAGAAGTAATTGTCAACATTAATTTTATTATTATTAAAAAAATAAAAATATATCATATATATTGCAGAAATATTTCTGAGCGTGTAGGAAAAAATAAAGACTATTTAATATATAAAATTCAAAATAAAAATAATAAAAATATTATTGGTATGTTAAAAAATTATATACTGGAGAAAAGAATTTGTATTCAGGTTTAAAAACTAAACAAATTATTATAACATGTATTTGAAAAAGATCAAACTAAAATTTCAATGTTTAAAATAACACTACTGCTATTGTTCTGTATAAAGGTGATACAAAACATACAGGATCATGACTCGTCATTAAATTATTATCAATACATAAATCAAACACATGTAAACTATAAAATCTCATTAAATTATATATGTAAATTTTACACAAAATTATCAATAAATAAATCAGCCATAATATTTATCTTGAAAATTTCACCATTTTTAGATATTTGAATATAATAAATTTAAATTAATTTTACTTTAAACTATTTATTTTTTAAATGTTTTATTTAGATAAAACAATTCAAATTTATTAAATTTAATTTTTTTCATTTGAACCAAATATTTTAATTACCATTGAATGTTAAATACTTTTTATATTAAAAATTATCATTAATTCAAAAATATTAATATTAATGATTTTTCATTTGATATTAGTTCAAATTATTTTTTGGTCTCTAAATTTTTTTTTAATAATATTAATATTTTTTTTTCATATTTACATCAGATAAATTTATTTTTAATTAATGCCAACTATAATATTTTAGTATAACATGGGTTCTTTTTACTATGTTTTTAGTTGGTTTTTTTTTCTAATTTAAAAAATTCTTAATTGACATTGACTAAATCAATTATAATTAATGTTGGCTAAATTTTTTCTCAATCAATATTAAAATAAAATTCTAATCAACTATTAGGAAAAAATAACATGGTATCAGTGTCAAAAACAAATAACAATTACTACGTACTAGGGGTGAGAAAATGTGTATGTGGAGGGAGGGAGGCTAGAACCAAGTCGGTTCACTTTTTTTTTTAATTAAAATGATTACAAGATATATTTTTTTATTGTTATAATTGAAGATGCAGATATTCAATATTGTTGAAATTTAAATCTGATTGACATTTAAATATAATAATTTAATATGTAAAAGTAATAATAATTCTTAATTCGTCAAATTAAAAATAATGCAGATTGGCTCGCTAATACAAATATTAAGTAGGGCATGTCAAAATTTTAATCCCACATCATCATGCCGTAGTAACAAACCTTCCTTAAAACAAATAATAAAATACAATATGGATTAATTCATTTTTAAACATAATTTAATTTTAATTATCACTTTGTCAGTAATTTCACGCACTTATTTATCTTATATTCTTATCAATATTATTTTTAAAAATTATTTATAAAATTATATCAGTATACTAACAAAAAAAAAATATTAATACTGCTCCTTAAATATAAATGTGAATATGTTTTCATATATATGTATATATATATATATATATATATATATATATATATATAAAGTTTAACATTAGTTACATTCTTTTTTAATTTATATTAAACCACTGACAAGTTTTGCTTAATAAATGTCTAACCATCTATCCAAATTACAAAAATCTCAACTTCCGAAACAGTAAACATTTGAATTAAATCACTACACCTGCAAATATAGAAACAAACATTCTCACGTGGCGTCTAAGGTATATTACAATTCATAATTTAAAAGAGTTTGATATTCAAATTTTAAATTTTTCTCATAAGATATCCAGTTAACTTTTCTTACTTCATAATCCTGTATTTCTAATAAAAAAAAACTTTTGAAAGGCAAGAGTTAAAGAAGTTTCAACTTTCTCGTAAAAAATATAATTCAATAACCAAACATATATTATTATAACCTGCGAGTAAAGAAAACTTGTGCAACAAGTACAAACATAAAACTTACTTATATTAAAAATTTGATTAAAATTGACCTAATCTTATTATTTTTTTAGTTGGAGGCATTTGAAGTATAAAACCGCGAATGTCTATCTTGTAACTTAAAGAAAAAATATATATAATAGTTTAAAGAGATTTGAAATTGTCTATAATAAATGAATATGAAAATATATATACCCTTATAACTTAAAATTATAAACACTTTCACTTCATATTTATCTTAAACTATCTCTTTTATATTTATAAACTCAAATCCTTAAAGAATATAGAAACTAATAAATGAAAATAAAGATTGTTTGATGAAAGAAAAATAAGATATAAATAGAGTAAAAATATATAATTGATAGCCTTTTAATCTCAATACGTTTCTACTCCTTTATTCTCTATTTTTATCTAAAATCAACTGCTCCCAAACATATTATAAGAGTCCAAAGAAGATGTTAGTAGGAACATCTCAATCGGAGTATAAAATCACTATTTAATTATTCGAATAATCATGTTATATTATACCAAATATTGTTTAGAGTTCTTACGTTTATGAAAACGGTTAACTAACTATCTACTTTAATCACTTGTTTTTTTTTTTCTCTAACGAAACTAAAATTAGAAACTTTACTATTTGCCTCAAGAATTTGATGCAAAGACTACTTAATTTAATTAGTCATGCTGAAATTCTAGTTTTGTTTAATTAATCATTGAAGTTAACAATGATTATCATCAGCTTTATCTGTCACACAGTTAACACCTGACACTCCAAAACTTCCCACAACCATAGAATTTTGCTGAATCCACGTACAGAAAAACACGTATTCAAAAATTTGATCAATCAAAAACAACCTTTTGGAGATTCTGAAAAATGCACTGAATTCAAATCACACCAATTTTATAATCACATTCTTCATCGTTTTCACGTCCTGTCATTATCCATGTCACGTAATTTGACAATTCTAAGATAACTTTGGAACCTAATAATATTGCTACAAATATTTAAAATATACCCTATGATTCGTTTCATAACCACATGTAATGGATCCAAAATATAGCTTTCAGTGATGTACCACAACAACCCCTTCACCAGCCATTTTCTTACACTGTCTATCGAATGCAACATCACATAATTAGCAGTTTTTTTATGGACCCTTATCAAATCTTCATTAATTTGACCACTAATAATGGTAACACGAAATTGAATTTCCATGGTGATGGATTGCATGTGAATATCAACACTGCCGGCTGTTGATGATTATGGAGACTTGAAGTTTTCAAATGATTCAGTTGTAACTATCACTCTAGAACATGGATGATGGTTTCACATTGTTGTCGATTAACGTTAACACATGTCTCTTCCAAGAAATTAGTATAGTTTCTTCTTTTGATTTTATGTTTGTGAGACAGGTTTTAGCTAGTGGTGATTCATCTATGCATTTTCTTCTTCACTTCATGCACAAAACTAGTCAACAATAACTCCTTTAAATATCCCATCATCGACTTCTTCATTTGACTCAATTTATCTCATACATTTCTTTGCTAATCACTTTTTAATTTGTGGAGATTTTTCAAACTTTTTCTTTATTGTCTAATAGCACTGCCTTTTGGATCAAGTAAATTGTACCATCCTTGTACTGTTCATCTACTTCGGTTAATTGTCTTAAAAATGTAGTGAACAAATTGTATTTTATAACTTTGATGTTTGACCTAGAATCATCAACTTTTTTGAAAGTTTAGGTTGATCAAGTAAATTTGTAATCGAACAAAAATCAAATTGTTGTGCAAATGCAATTTGATTGCATTCCATAAGTGAAAAATAATATTTTTATTCGTTGCTAATTTAAATCGATGTTAAAATTTTTAATCCCTCTTAATTTTTTTTTATTTGAATAAAAAAATATTTTTAATCAAGTATTGATTATGACAATTATTAATTATGAAAATAAATATGAATAAGTATTATTAGAACTTTTCAAATGTTTAAAAATATCAAATCAAATATTTATTTCATCTTTAAAACTATTATTTTATTTTAATTTATTTTAATTATTAAATTGGTATTATTAGAACTTTTCAAAACTCAGTCGCATGGCGTAAATGGTACTTTACTAAAAAAAATATTGTTTTCACAATATTATACTTGATGTAGAAAAAGTATAAAATAAAATTCAGTTAATATTGTTAAAGAAAAGGTAAACGAGTAGAATTTGAAATTAAGGTTAAAGTACAATAGAATATAATGCTACATTAATATTTGATCCCTAGAGCTGTACCTTGGTAGAAGTAGACAGCTATGGCTTCAGTACCTTCTCCAGAAATCATGAGCCAAACAAAGCAAAGAAGAGAGTGTGGGCACATCAAATGAAACACATCATTATTTTCGTACTATATATATTAGGGTATCAAAATGGATATAATATATATATATATATATATATATATATATATATATATATATATATAAACTAAAATTAAGATATGAGTATTTTCATATCTTTCAAATTAAGATAATCAGTATTTTAATCATAGCATGCTGTTCACTTTATTATTATGGCTACAAAATTCAGATAAATCAAATGTTTGTAAATATGTCATCTTATAGTTGATATTGATTTATATTCTAACAGTATAGTATTAATCATTAAAATGATATTGATTGATGAAGTATAGATTGATTGATTCTTTAGATTGTATGGTCACAACAAATTACATTTTTAGATGAATATTTTAAAAACTACATAATGTATGGATATTTTGTTTTTATATATTGATATTGTTTGGAATCAAAGAAATTATAAACTAATTTGTTTTTATTAAAAAAATTGAAATATTTTGTGATAAAAATATATTTAGATAAAAAAATTTGAAAAAAAATAAAATCTTAGGAATGTAAAAGAGTAATTTGATTATTGAAAATTATATAATTTTAAATTTATTTATAGAGTAATATATTTTAGATTCTTATAATTTTTTTCTATTTGACCTTTAGTTGAGATTTATTGATTCAATTTTTATTAAAATATTATTAATTTGGTTGAAATTGGAATATTGTCAACTTTTTTTATTAATATAGATAAAAGTTTCTTTCAAATTAAAATTGATTGTAATTATTATTTATTTTTTTTGCCATTCTTAATTTTTTTTATATATACCAGTGTTATTCTCATTTGAATTTGGTCTACATCAACAATTTTCTAAACTAATGTCACGAGGACTTTTTCAGTCAACACTGAAAAATGTTATTTGAAATCAATATCAGTGAAGGTAGTTTTCCATGTATATTATTATTTATTAATCAACATTAATCATGCTTTTGTTGAACTGTTATCCGTTGATGTCAACTGAGACTTTTATTAACTTTGATAAAATTACTTTTCAACGTAAATAAAATTTGTTTAGTCACTGTTAATATGTTGCTAATTATTTTTAGAATTATTTATTTATTAATATAAGTCAAAGTTGTTGTTTTACGAGAGTTTTCTTAACAAATATAAGTGAAGTTATTATTTTTTTCAATAGATATCAATCAAATTTTTGTATCAAAGTTTATGATAGTTATTTTTTATTAATATTTGTGAAGTAACAATTTTTACATTTGATGTTTTTGTTTAATTATATTCTATTTAAATAAGAAAAATAAAATTCAATAAATTTAACTTTCTTCTTCAAACAAAACATTTTAAAAGCTAAATAATTTAAATGGAATGTATTTAAATTTCTAAAAATTATAAAATTCCATAACGAAATACAAGTTAAGTCTTACATCAATCTAAAGTTTACATATGCATATCAATTAAATTAATTTATTGTTAAAAAAAGAAATTTTTGGTGTAAAAGAAGACCGACTTAGTACTCCATTATCCTTATATGCTGTGGACCAATTTTCATGAATGCAGGGAGCTTAACCTAGACTAGGTACAATGCTTCCTCAAACTACACGTACATGTTTGGATCCCAGTTGAAAGAACATGGTACACATTTCTCCACTTTTCTGTCGGTGTAACATCGAAGAACACGCAACCATCTTTAGCTACAGATGTGTTTGGATTAGACTAGATTTAAGAAACTAGAAAAGAAAAGAAATAAAAAGAGAAGGAGTAAAAATTTGAAGAGAAGTAATAAAAGTTTGGAAATGATATTGATTAAAATAGATTTTAAAAAATTTATAAAATAATATATTTATGAAATAACTAAATTATTTTTTCTATTATTGAGATGTCATCCATTGTCTTGTGCGAGATGTTAGGTGAATGAAATTATAATATAATCATAATGTTTGAGTTATATACTCTTAACTAAAAAAAATTTTAATTATGAAAGGTCTTATATCAATTGAAAAAAATATTTTTTAATAATTTATAAGTGAATACAAATCTTATTTTACAAGTCGATTTAGTAAGATTGAGTTAGACTTAAAGATTTACTTCTAATATGATATCAGAACTTATTCTAACAAGGTGGTTTGACCTATCAGATCGAGTTAGACTTAAAAATTCACTTTTAATATAGTGTCAAAGCTTATTTTTAACAAGGTCATTTGGACTATCATATCCTTGTTGGATCATCCTTACATATATAGTCTTACCTTTGAGTTGAAGAATGGTGTATTGGAGATTCACATTGACTAAAAAAGAATTTTTATAAATAAAATATTATCTTCTAAATCGATTTTGTAAGGTTGAATTAAGAGACAACTAATAACTCCAATCTATTAATTGATATCCGAATTAAAATAAAAGAAATATTGGTAGAGGTTGAAATAGTCATTACAGAAGAATTCATTTTTTATGATAATTTTCTTCAATTTTCTTTTCAAAATATAAGGATGGCTCGAAATCCTCCTACATTTTTCGTTGTTATTTTTCTTTTTTAAATCATTTGAACCAAATAAGGTAAATACGCATTTTTCTTTCTGCATGAATAATACTCATGCGAAAATAAACAGAATCTTAATTTTGTTCCAAAATTGAAGTATATTTTTGCATAGCAGAAACCCAATCCCATACCAGAAAATTAATTGCTGGTTTTGTACATCAGCTGCCAAATTATTAGTCAGAAGAAGAAAAAAATGGCCCACGTACGAACCTTTGCAAACCCACTCATTCATGAATGACGATCACACAGAGAAGAAAAGAGAAACTAAGCTTCCAACTTGCTTATTCATATCAAATATATGCAATCTATAGCCTTTTTCTCACGTGAGGACAATCCTACTCTTAATTACAATAGGGTCCAATGAGAAGAACCCACTTGAACTAAAAAATCAGATTACTTAAAATCTCCTTTTCATAGCTTGTTTTTATGTGCAAGTGTTTGGGTTGGGATTATCCACTAACCAGAAATGTGGAAGAGGCAGTGAGTGAGGAAGCATGTATATATAGTAGAGAGGAACAAATGACATAAAAGGGATGTCTTATTCTGTTCACGTGGCGCACTTTAGGGGGCTCAACACTCAACTCAATCCAGTGCCAATAATGCTGGTTTTGTGCAGTAGTTTTAATCAGTAGCATTGCCCCACCACACACCACACCTCCACCAGCACATTTTCATTTTCTACTTGCTGGGTTGGGTTCCTCTTTCATCTCTATCATGATGCAGCAAAATGACAACTATATCCAATCAGTGAGCCATCAGATTGATTGCCTTGTTACTGTGACACATTTAATTCTATATGTTAGGTAAAGGGGCATATCTGCTCCTGCTTCTGCCATTTTCTCTCTTCCTTTCACTGTCACTCCTGCTATATCCATCCATGCCATCACAATGCTCACATATTAACAAGAAAAAGGAGAACCATGGCTTTTGCACCTCCTGCAATTCTACCATGTACTTATTAGAATCAGTAAAAAAATTTAAATTTACCTATTTTGGTAACTCAGTTTTATAACAGTAAGTTATGTTTCAGTTTAATGTCTGCTAGGTTATAATTTTTGTAATCTGAAATCTTATTTTCAACACCACAATTTTGGTGTAGAATCATGCAGAAACTAAAGGTTTAGAGCTAGAACTCTGACTTCTATTATATAAAGTGATTTCAGTGAAAGAGAAACGATTTATGCAAATAAGTAAATTTAAAAATTTGTCCATTCTAATAAATACTGATAAGATTTCATCATTTTTTTTTCAAAAGCTGAAGAGCCATATGTTTTATAGTATATGTGTTTATACATGCATTTTCTGGGGAAGGTTTATTTTGCTGGTGCATCTCTTGAATTTTGACTAGGGTTGCTACTTCTATAATTCCTGTGACCATGTTTTGTCTACTTAATTCAATCCAAAAAAAGGAACCTTGTTGGAAGGCACGTCCAGTGTCGCATTATTTTATAAAATTCTGCACATCACATTAGGGTTTTGGACATTATATATATATATATATATATATAATAAGAAGCATAGATTTGTTGGTCTGTACCCAACTGTGTGTGAATAATTTGATTCACTGGTCAGAATATGTATGAATCTTTGGTCCAAAGGAGACAAATAGGGTTAATAACCATAAAAAAAAGAAACCGGCAAATGCGTCAACATATTATTTTAACAATACTTAATTTGAGAAATAATAGATAAAAGAAGAAAGTAATGAAAAATGGAAGATATATTCTGAGTCTCCTATTTGTTTATTAACAGACATACATACATGTGAAATTATTATTAATAATAATAATAATAATAATAATATTATAAATTTATATAACATTATTGCATAAGTCCTCAATTTGCTCAACAAATGTACATATCTTTGTTATTGAGGAGTTTTATAATGTCGCCCTGTCGCCCATATAATTGTGCAAAGCTCCGATATATATTATTTCGAAGAGTTCTAGAAGATCTTGGCTGAATAATTTATCGATATTTATTTATAGTTTATATGTACAATAATTATCAATCAATTTTATCGTATAAACTTTTATTTTTTTATTATACAAAAAAATTATTTTCACTTCTAATTATATTACCAATCATGATTACATTTTTTAAATTACTATATGCTGTTTCATATTAGTTACTATTTTTAACTTTTCTTAGTGTATTCTCAAATATAATTATTTTAAAAAAATTTAGTCAGCCATAACCACTCACTTTTAAAATCGCACTCATGTATTATAAATTATTGGTAAATTTATCTCGCTGTAAAATTTTAAATATGTTTAGTAAAAAATTATATCATTTTCATTATTTTGAAACTTAAAAATATTTGTAGATCCATATTAATAATAATTATAGATGAAAACAGGTGTAAATGACAATTTTAATATAAAATTGTTACAATTAAAACTAATTTTGATTAAATATATCGCAAAATGTATTTTGCTTAATAAGAACTAAGTGCAACTTTAAAAGATGATTTGGGCTATTTTTTCTTAAATAAATTTTCTGTATATGTCTGTGATGAAATGTCTTTATTTTTTTTTTCCGACAAAATGAATATGCATAAAAAAAAAAACCTATCCCAATAATTAAAAAAATAACTAACCTCTAAGATCCGTTAAGAGCCAAATTAAGTATCCCACTGATTATGGACGACCCAATTGTCCACATCACTCTGCTTTTAGTATACTAATACAATAATATTGGATGCATTAAGATTATTAATATATATTAAATTTTAAAAACTATTGCATAAAATATTATTGTCTATAATGTAGGTTTAGTAGTCTGGAAGCGTTGGTGATTAGGAAACTCGCAGGAAATCCGCTTGCAAATCTTTTAAAAATGACGCATATTTCTCATGCGTATATCTGTAATTAATTCTTAAAATAATTTCGGTAATTATTTAAGAGTTAAAAAAAATTATAATCATGTTGTAGGATACATAGATAGGTTAACAAAGCATTTATATATTGTCATTGAGTTTTTAAAGAAGAGACATCCACAGATGAACCTAAGGAGGAAGATGAAGTTCATCTTCATTCATGGAAGCTCATTGCACGAGGAATGGATTAGATTCAATTTTAATTTCATATAAAATTTAAATAAAATCAAACAATTTTTTTGCAGTTTAATTGAAATATTTTGTTGTAGTTAAGCTAACAACTTTTAATATATTATATAGTTATCAAAACATACCTTGTATATCATGTTTATAAAAGGTGTTCGATGATTAAAAATAATGTTTATATAAAGGTCTAATAATTGACTGTTTAAATAAGTAACAATTCCTGAAAAATTAATCAGAGAAGAGGACAAAAATATTTTAGTATAATTTTTCTATTCATTAATCGATTGATTTTCTTAATGCGTATGAGAAAATCTTAAAAATAGATATAAAATAAATAGATTGAGTATATTAATATACAATTTACTATTATTAACATATAGACGCAAGCGAAATTTGTATATTATTAACATAATGCATTATATATATATATATATAGTTTCTTAATTTTTGTTATACAATAAAGTTGTAATAATAAAGTTTTATTATGATTTTCCACACGTATTTTACATTTTTTTTTCCACGTACGATGCTTCTCTTAAATGAAAATTAGGTTATCTAGGAAATATTATCGGATAATCAACGTTTACTAAATATGGAGGCATCTTTCACAATTAATTATAGACGATAATTTTTTTTATAGTTTCAAAAAAAATAATTAATATATATATATATAGAGAGAGAGAGAGAGAGAGAGAGAGAGTCCATAATCTATTATACACGTTACTTCTTCATCTAATTTTTTCTCAATAATATCAAATAAAATTATGATATTTTATTTGATAGAATAAATAACTGATT
>Ga0209489_110066_pt1 | contig 11042 bp, 2 predicted proteins | sample SiratrowhiteBW_FD_187527 | JGI IMG/M metagenome (GOLD analysis project Ga0209489, IMG submission 187527) | Root nodule microbial communities of legume samples collected from California, USA - Siratro white BW (SPAdes) (version 2) | ecosystem: Host-associated > Plants > Roots > Nodule | place: USA...
TAAGTTCCTAAGCCACTTTTGGAGGACTTTATGGGGTAAGATTGGTACTAAACTTTTGTTTTCTACTACTTGCCATCCCCAGACTGATGGGCAAACTGAGGTAGTAAACAGAACTCTTTCTTCTCTTTTAAGGGCTGTAATTAAAAAGAACATTAAGTCTTCGGAAGAATGTTTACCTCATGTTGAATTTGCTTATAACAGGGAAGTCCATAGTACTACTCAATTTTCTCCATTTGAAATTAACCACAGAGCCACTTTTATCTGTGCTTGTAATGTTGACAATTTATTTGTCTTTTATACGCATTTTAGTACTTCAGACCTAATTTGTATAAATCATTTAGGGTTTAATGAAAAGGCAGATTTTGGATGTTATATTCTGCAATGTGAGATTTTCTCTGCTAGGGTTCTTCCTTGAATCTTTGATCTTATCAAGAATTTCCAATTCTTGTGGCGATCGTAAGGACTTATCAAACGTCAATCGTTTGTGGCGTCCTATTTTTCCTTCATTCTATTCTGATTCGTTTAACTCTATTTCTGCATCGATAATTTTTCTAGATTTTACGTTTCAGCCTGAAAATTGCACACGGATCGTATCAGGATATCTATCTGTTAGATATCTATGTATAGATATCTATCTGTCAGATATCTATGTGTTTGATATCTATGTATAGATATCTATGTATGAGATATCTATCTGTTATATATCTATGTATAGATATCTATCTCTAAGATATCTATGTATAGATATATGTTTGTTAGATATGTTAGATATCTACGTATAGATATCTATGTGTTAGATATCTATCTGTTAGATATCTATGTATAGATATTTATGTGTTAGACATCTATCTGTTAGATATCTATGTGTACAAATCTATGTTAGATATCTATCTGTTAGATATCTATCTGTTAGACATCTATCTGTTAGACATCTATCTGTTAGACATATATCTGTTAGATATCTATGTGTTAGATATTTGTCTGTTACATATCTATGTGTTAGATATCTGTCTGTTAGATATCTGTCTGTTAGATATCTATGTGTTAGATAACTGTCTGTTAGATATCTATGTGTTAGATATCTGTCTGTTAGATATCTATGTGTTAGATATCTGTCTGTTAGATATCTATGTGTTAGATATCTGTCTGTTAGATATCTACGTATAGATATCTGTCTGTTAGATATCTATGTGTTACATATCTATCTGTTAGATATCTAGGTATAGATATCTATGTGTGAGATATTTATCTGTTAGATATTTATGTATAGATATCTATGTGTTAGATATCGATCTGTTAGACATCTATGTGTTAGATATCGGTCTGTTAGATATCCATGTACTATCTATGTGTATAGATATCTATCTGTTAGATATCTATGTATACATATATGTCTGTTAGATATGTTAGATATCTATCTGTTAGATATCTACGTATAGATATCTATGTGTTAGATATCTATCTGTTAGATATCTACGTATAGATATCTATGTGTTAGATATTTATCTGTTGGATATCTATCTGTTAGATATCTATGTATACATATCTATGTGTTAGATATCTATCTGTTAGATATCCATGTATACATATCTATGTGTTAGATATCTATGTATAGATATCTATCTGTTAGATATGTATGTATAGATATCTATATGTTCGATATCTATGTGTTAGATATGTAGATATCTATCTGTTAGATATCTATGTGTTAGATATCTATATATAGATATCTATGTGTTAGATACCTATGTGTACATATCTATGTGTTAGATATCTGTGTATAGATATCTATGTGTTAGATATCTGTGTATAGATATCTATCTGTTAGATATCTCTGTATAGATATCTATCTGTTAGATATCTCTGTATAGATATCTATCTGTTAGATATCTATGTATAGATATCTATCTGTTAGATATCTATGTGTTAGATATGTAGATATCTATCTGTTAGATATTTATGTGTTAGATATCTATGTATAGATATCTATGTGTTAGATACCTATGTATACATATCTATGTGTTAGATATCTATGTGTACATATCTATGTGTTAGATATCTATGTATAGATATCTATCTGTTAGATATCTATGTATAGATATCTATGTGTTAGATATCTATCTGTTAGATATGTAGATATCTATCTGTGTTAGATATCTATCTGTTAGATATCTGTGTATAGATATCTATCTGTTAGATATCTATGTGTTAGATATCTATCTGTTAGATATCTATGTATAGATATCTATCTGTTAGATATCCATGTATATAGATATCTATATGTGTAGATATCTATCTGTTAGATATCTATGTATGGATATCTATCTGTTAGATATCTATGTATAGATATCTATCTGTTAGATATCTATGTGTTAGATATCTATCTGTTAGATATCTATGTTAGATATCTATCTCTTAGATATCTGTGTTAGATATCTATCTGTTAGATATCTGTGTTAGATATCTATGTATAGATATCTATTTGTTATATATGTTAGATATCTATCTGTTAGATATCTATGTATAGATATCTATGTGCTAGATATCTATGTGTTAGATATCTATCTGTTAGATATCTATGTATAGATATCTGTGTGTTAGATATCTATGTGTTAGATATCTATGTGTATAGATATATATCCGTTAGATATCTATGTATAGATATCTGTCTGTTAGATATTTTTATCTGTTAGATATCTATGTGTTAGAGATGTATGTGTTAGATAGTTATCTGCTACATATCTTTGTATAGATATCTATGTATCGATAACTCTGTATAGATATCTATGTATAGATATTTATGTGTCCGTACAATAAAGAACCACAAAAATGTTTAGATAGATATCTATCGATTAGATATCTATGTGTTAGATATCTATGTGTTAGATATCTATGTATAGATATCTATCTGTTAAATATCTATGTATAGATATCTATCTGTTAGATATTTATCTGTTAGATATCTATCTGTTATATATGTGTATGTTAGATAGCTATCTGTTAGATATCTCTGTATAGATATCTATATATAGATATCTCTATATAGATATCTATGTATAAATATCTATGTGTCCGTACAATAGGAAAAAAAAGATTACCAAAATACTAAAAAAATAAAAAAAAAATAATAGTAAACGATGGAATTTGAAAAGAATTTTTGATTTCAAATGTATATATATTTTAGAAAAATATTCAATGATTTTCCAAATTTCTTTAATAAAACTCTAATCTATAAAATAAAATAACATAAAAATTTCTAGAACTTTTTTACAGGTATAGATAGACGAAATTGAAAATAAAATATCAAAAAAAATAAAAAAAATAAAAAAACAAATCGTAAAGCTCAGAATTTTGGAAAAAAAAATTTCACATATCAATATTTCTTTTAAAACAATGTTTAGAATTTTCCAGAAATCGTTAGTAAAATCTCTAACCCTTCCAATGAAACACTACAAAAAATTCAATAATTTTTGAACAAGTTTGGGTAGGTGAAATAGAAAACAAAATGCCAAAAATGCTAACAAACTAAAAAATAAATAATAAACGATGGAATTTTGTTGAAATTTTGGATTTTAAATATCTCAATTTTTTTTTTAAAAAAAACCATAGTTTTGTAGAAGTTTTGATAAAATCTCATATCCATACAATAAAAATACACAAAAAATTTACAATTTTTTTGAAAACCATAGACAGGTAAAATAAAAAAAAAAGATGTCAAAAATACTAAAAAATTAAAAATGCAAATAGTAAACGATGGAATTCAGAATATGTTTTGTATTTAAAGTATCTCTATTTTTTTAATAAAAATTCAAGAATTTTCCAGAATTCTCTGATAAAATGTATAATCCGTACAATAAAGCACCACAAAAATGTTTAGAATTTTTTGACAAATTTGGACGGGTGAAATAGAAAAAATGATTACCAAAATGCTAAAAAAATATAAAACAAAACAATAGTAAACGATGGAATTTGAGAAAAATTTTGGATTTCAAATGTATATTTTTTAGAAAAATATTCCATGATTTTCCAAAATTCTTTGAAAAAATCTTTAACCCATAAAATAAAAAAACATAAAAATTTATAGAACTTTTTTACAGGTACATATAGACAAAATTGAAAATAAAATGTCAAAAATAATAAAAAAATAAAAAAACAAATAGTAAAGCTCGGAATTTTGAAAAAAAAAATATTTCACATATCATTATTTTTTTTAAAAGAACGTTTAGAATTTTCCAGAAATCGTTAGTAAAATCTCTAACCCTTCCAATGAAACACTACAAAAAATTCCACAATTTTTGGACTTGTTTGGGTAGGTAAAATAGAAAACAAAATGCCAAAAATGCTAAAAAACTAAAAAAGAAATAATAAATGATGGAATTTTGTTGAAATTTTGGATTTTAAATATCTGAATTTAAAAAAAAAACCATAGTTTTGCAGAATTTTTTGATAAAATCTCAGATCCATACAATAAAACTACACAAAAAATTTACAATTTTTTTGAAAACCATAGACAGGTAAAATAGAAAAAAAAGATGTCAAAAACACTAAAAGTTTAAAAATGCAAATAGTAAACGATGGAATTCTGAAAATGTTTTGTATTTAAAGTATCTCTATTTTTTTAATAAAAATTCAAGAATTTTCCAGAATTTTCTAATAAAACGGTATAATCCGTACAATAAAGCATCACAAAAATGTTTTCAATTTTTTTGACAAGTTTGGATAGGTGAAATAGGAAAAAAAGATTACCAAAATGCTAAAAAAATATAAAAAAAAGAATAGTAAACGATAGAATTTGAGAAGAATTTTGGATTTCAAATGTCTATATTTTTTAGAAAAATATTCCATGATTTTCCAAAATTCTTTCAAAAAATCTCTAATCCATAAAATAAAAAAACATAAAAATTTCTAGAACTTTTTTACACATACAGATAGACGACATTGAAAATAAAATGTCAAAAATAATAAAAAAATAAAAAAACAAATAGTAAAACTCAGAATTTTGAAAAAAAAAATATGTTTCACATATCATTATTTTTTTTAAAACAACGTTTAGAATTTTCTAGAAATCGTTAGTAAAATCTCTAACCCTTCCAATGAAACACTACAAAAAATTCCACAATTTTTGGACATGTTTGGGTAGGTGAAATAGGAAACAAAATGCCAAAAATGCTAAAAAACTAAAAAACAAATAGTAAACGATCGAATTTTGTTGAAATTTTGGACTTTAAATATCTCAACTTTTTTTAAAAAAAAACTATAGTTTTGCAGAATTTTTTGATAAAATCTCATATCCATACAATAAAACTACACCAAAAATTTACAATTTTTTTGAAAACCATAAACAGGTAAAATAGAAAAAAAAGATGTCAAAAACACTAAAAGTTTAAAAATGCAAATAGTAAACGATGGAATTTTAAAAATGTTTTGTATTTAAAGTGTCTCTATTTTTTTAATAAAAATTCAAGAATTTTCCAGAAGTCTCTAATAAAATTTATAATCCGTACAATAAAGCACCACAAAAATATTTCAATTTTTTTGACAAGTTTGGATAGGTGAAATAGGAAAAAAAGATTACTAAAATGTTAAAAAAATATAAAAAAAAAACAATAGTAAACGATGGAATTTGAGAAGAATTTTGGATTTCAAATGTCTATATTTTTTAGAAAAATATTCCATGATTTTCCAAAGTTCTTTGAAAAAATCTCTAATCCATAAAATAAAAAAACATAAAAATATCTAAAATTTTTTTACAGGTACAGATAGACGAAATTGAAAATAAAATGTCAAAAATAAGAAAAAAATAAAAAAACAAATTGTAAAGCTCGGAATTTTGAAAAAAAAATATTTCACATATCATTATTTTTTTTAAAACAATGTTTAGAATTTTCCAGAAATCGTTAGTAAAATCTCTAACCCTGCCAATGAAACACTACAAAAAATTTCATAATTTTTGGACGAGTTTGGGTAGGTGAAATAGAAAACAAAATGCCAAAAATGCTAAAAAACTAAAAAACAAATAGTAAACGATGGAATTTTGTTGAAATTTTGGATTTTAAATATCTCAATTTTAAAAAAAAAACCATAGTTTTGCAGAATTTTTTGATAAAATCTCAGATCCATACAATAAAACTACACAAAAAATTTACACTTTTTTTGAAAACCATAGACAGGTAAAATAGAAAAAAAAGATATCAAAAACACTAAAAAATTAAAAATGCAATTACTAAACGATGGAATTCTGAAAATGTTTTGTGTTTAAAGTATCTCTATTTTTTTAATAAAAATTCAAGAATTTTGCAGAATTATCTGATAAAATGTATAATCCATACAATAAAGTATCACAAAAATGTTTAGAATTTTTTGACAAGTTTGGATAGGTGAAGTAGGAAAAAAAGATTACCGAAATGCTAAAAAAATAATAAAAAAAACAATAATAAACGATGGAATTTAAGAAGAATTTTGGATTTCAAATGTCTATATTTTTTAGAAAAATATTCCAAGATTTTCCTAAATTCTTTGATAAAATCTCTAATCCATAAAATAAAAAGAAATAAAAATTTCTAGAACTTTTTTACAGGTACAGATAGACGAAATTGAAAATAAAATGTCAAAAATAAAAAAAACAAATAGTATAAAGCTCAGAATTTTGAAACAGAAAATATTTCACATATCAATATTTTTTTTAAAAGAACGTTTAGAATTTTCCAGAAATCGTTAGTAAAATCTCTAACCCTTCCAATGAAACACTACAAAAAAATCCACAATTTTTGGACAAGTTTGGGTAGGCGAAATAGAAAACAAAATGCCAAAAATGCTAAAAAACTAAAAGAAAAATAGTAAACGATGGAATTTTGTTGAAATTTTGGATTTTAAATATCTCAATTTTTTTTAAAAAAAAACAGTAGTTTTGCAGAATTTTTTGATAAAATCTCAGATCCATACAATAAAACTACACAAAAAATTTACAATTTTTTTGAAAACCATAGAGAGGTAAAATAGAAAAAAAAAAGATGTCAAAAACACTAAAAAATTAAAAATGCAAATAGTAAACGATGGAATTCTGAAAATGTTTTGTTTTAAAGTATCTATATTTTTTTTAATAAAAATTCAAGAATTTTCCAGAATTCTGTGACAAAATGTATAATCCGTACAATAAAGCACTACAAAAATGTTTTCAATTTTTTTGACAAGTTTGGATAGGTGAAATAGGAAAAAAAGATTACCAAAATGCTAAAAAAATACAAAAAAACAATAGTAAACGATGGAATTTGAGAAGAATTTTGGATTTCAAATGTCTATATTCTTTAGAAAAATATTCCGTGATTTTCCAAAATTCTTTGATAAAATCTCTAATCCATAAAATAAAAAGACATAAAAATTTCTAGAACTTTTTTACAGGTACAGATAGACGAAATTGAAAATAAAATGTCAAAAATAATAAAACATAAAAAAAACAAATAGTATAAAGCTCAGAATTTTGAAAAAAAAAATATTTCACATATCAATATTTTTTTTAAAGAACGTTTAGAATTTTCCAGAAATCGTTAGTAAAATCTCTAACCCTGCCAATGAAACACTACAAAAAATTCCATAATTTTTGGACGAGTTTGGGTAGGTGAAATAGAAAACAAAATACCAAAAATGCTAAAAAACTAAAAAAGAAATAGTAAACGATGGAATTTGAGAAAAATTTTGGATTTCAAATGTCTATATTTTTAAGAAAAATATTCCATGATTTTCCAAAATTCCTTGATAAAATCTCTAATCCCTAAAATAAAAACACATAAAAATTTCTAGAACTTTTTTACAGGTACAGATAGACGAAATTGAAAATAAAATGTGAAAAATAACAAAAAAATAAAAAAAACAAATAGTAAAGCTAAGAATTTTGAAAAAAAAAATATTTAACATATCAATATTTTTTTAAGAGAACGTTTAAAATTTTCCAGAAATCGTTAGTAAAATCTCTAACCCTTCCAGTGAAACACTACAAAAAATTCCATAATTTTTGGACAAGTTTGGGTAGGTGAAATAGAAAACAAAATACCAAAAATGCTAAAAAACTAAAAAAGAAATAGTAAACGATGGAATTTTGTTGAAATTTTGGATTTTAAATATCTCACATTTTTTAAAAAAAAAAACCATAGTTCTGCAGAATTTTTTGATAAAATCTCAGATCCATACAATAAAACTACACAAAAAATTTACAATTTCTTTGAAAACCATAGACAGGTAAAATAGAAAAAAAAAAGATGTCAAAAACACTAAAAAATTAAAAATGGAAATTAGTAAAAGATGGAATTCTGAAAATGTTTTGTATTTAAAGTATCTGTATTTTTTTAATAAAAAATCAAGAATTTTCCAGAATTCTCTGATAAAATGTATAATCCGTGGAATAAAGCACCACAAAAATGTTTAGAATTTTTTGACAAGTTGGGATAGGTGAAATAGGAAAAAAAGATTACCAAAATGCTCAAAAAATAAAAAAAAAACAATAGTAAACGATGGAATTTGAGAAGAATTTTGGATTTCAAATGTCTATATTTTTTAGAAAAATATTCCATGATTTTCCAAAATTCTTTGATAAAATCTCTAGTCCATAAAATAAAAAAACATAAAAATTTCTACAACTTTTTTAGAGGTACAGATAGACGAAATTGAAAATAAAATATCAAAAATAAAAAAAAAACAAATAGTAAAGCTCAGAATTTTGAAAAAAAATATTTCACATATAAATATTTTTTTAAAAAGGATGTTTAGAATTTTCTAGAAACTGTTAGTAAAATCTCTAACCCTTCCAATGAAACACTACAAAAAATTCCATAATTTTTGGACAAGTTTGGGTAAGTGAAATAGAAAACAAAATGACAAGAATTGTAAAAAACTAAAAGAGAAATAGTAAACGATAGAATTTTGTTGAAATTTTGGATTTTAAATATCTCAATTTTTTTAAGAAAAAAAAACCATAGTTTTGCAGAATTTTTTGATAAAATCTCAGATCCATACAATAAAACTACACAAAAAATTTACAATTTTTTTGAAAACCATAGACAGGTAAAATAGAAAAAAAAAGATGTCAAAAACACTAAAAAATTAAAAATGCAATTACTAAACGATGGAATTCTGAAAATGTTTTGTATTTAAAGTATCTCTATTTTTTTAATAAAAATTCAAGAATTTTGCAGAATTATCTGATAAAATGTATAATCCGTACAATAAAGTACCACAAAAATGTTTAGAATTTTTTGACAAGTTTGGATAGGTGACGTAGGAAAAAAAGATTACCGAAATGCTAAAAAAATAATAAAAAACCAATAGTAAACGATGGAATTTAAGAAGAATTTTGGATTTCAAATGTCTATATTTTTTAGAAAAATATTCCAACATTTTCCTAAATTCTTTGATAAAATCTCTAATCCATAAAATAAAAAGAAATAAAAATTTCTAGAACCTTTTTACAGGTACAGATAGACGAAATTGAAAATAAAATGTCAAAAATAAAAAAAAACAAATAGTATAAAGCTCAGAATTTTGAAAAAAAAATATTTCACATATCAATATTTTTTTTAAAAGAATGCTTAGAATTTTCCAGAAATCATTAGTAAAATCTCTAACCCTTCCTATGAAACACTACAAAAAATAATAAAAAAATAAAAATTTCTAGAACTTTTTTACAGGTACAGATAGACGAAATTGAAAATAAAATGTCAAAAATAAAAAAAAAAGAAATAGTATAAAGCTCAGAATTTTGGAAAAAAATATATTTCACATATCATTATCTTTTTTAAAAGAACGTTTAGAATTTTCCAGAAATCGTTAGTAAAATCTCTAACCCTCCCAGTGAAACACTACAAAAATTCCATAATTTTTGGACAAGTTTGGGTAGGTGAAATAGAAAATAAAATGCCAAAAGTGCTAAAAAACTAAAAAAGAAATAGTAAACGATGGAATTTTGTTGAAATTTCGGATTTTAAATATCTCAATTTTTTTTTAAAAAAAACCATAGTTTTGCAGAATTTTTTGATAAAATCTCAGATCCATACGATAAAACTACACAAAAAATTTACAATTCTTGTGAAAACCATAGACAAGTAAAATAGAAAAAAAAAAAGATGTCAAAAACACTCAAAAATTAAAAATGCAAATAGTAAACGATGGACTTCTGAAAGTGTTTTCTATTTAAAGCATCTCTATTTTTTTCAATAAAGATTCAAGAATTTTCCAGAATTCTCTGATAAAATGTATAATCCATACAATAAAGCACCAAAAAAAATGTTTAGAATTTTTTGACAAGTTTGGATAGGTGAAATAGGAAAAAAAGATCACCAAAATGCTAAAAATATAAAAAAAAATAGTAAACAATCGAATTTGAGAAGAATTTTGGATTTCAAATGTCTATATTTTTTAGAAAAATATTCCATCATTTTCCTAAATTCTTTGATAAAATATTTAATCCATAAAATAAAAAGATTATAAAAATTTCTAGAACTTTTTTACAGGTACAAATAGACGAAATTGAAAGTACAGTGTCAAAAATAATAAAAAAAACAAATAGTATAAAGCTCAGAATTTTGAAACAGAAAATATTTCACATATCAATATTTTTTTTAAAAGAATGTTTAGAATTTTCCAGAAATCGTTACTAAAATCTCTAACCCTTCCAATGGAACACTACAGAAAAATTCCATAATTTTTGGACAAGTTTGGGTAGGCGAAATAGAAAACAAAATGCCAAAAATGCTAAAAAACTAAAAGAAAAATAGTAAACGATGGAATTTTGTTGAAATTTTGGATTTTAAATATCTCAATTTTTTTTAAGAAAAAAAAATCATAGTTTTGCAGAATTTTTTGATAAAATCTCAGATCCATACAATAAAACTACACAAAAAATTTACAATTTTTTTGAAAACCACAAAGAGGTAAAATAGAAAAAAAAGATGTCAAAAACACTAAAAAATTAAAAATGCAAATAGTAAACGATGAAATTCTGAAAATGTTTTGTTTTTAAAGTATCTATATTTTTTTTAATAAAAATTCAAGAA
>Ga0209489_110067_pt1 | contig 11039 bp, 8 predicted proteins | sample SiratrowhiteBW_FD_187527 | JGI IMG/M metagenome (GOLD analysis project Ga0209489, IMG submission 187527) | Root nodule microbial communities of legume samples collected from California, USA - Siratro white BW (SPAdes) (version 2) | ecosystem: Host-associated > Plants > Roots > Nodule | place: USA...
AATAAAAAAAAATATATATATATATATATATATATATATATATATATATATATTTAAAAATAATTTTTTAATTTTAAAATGTAAGTTCAAGTTAAATTTAATTTTAAATTAAAATAAAAATTATTATCAAATCTGAATAAATAAAAAATTATAGTTTAACATAATACTATATAGAAATTATTTTATTTTATTTATCACTTTAATAAATTTTTTTATATTTTTATATTAGAAAATTGATACATTTATATATAACAATATAGTTATAAAAAAATTATATATAAATATAAATAATCATAAAATATTTCTAAACATAATAAACTAGATATTCAACATTTCCTCACACATTCACTCTAATTTAACTATAAAAAAGTTTATAATATAAATTTTATCTTGATTTTTTGTGATTCCACATCTTGTTTTTCGAACTTTCCACAATTTTCTAACCTTTTATGTTTCCATAGTCAAACACACATTTTAGTTATGTTTACAAGAATGAATGGATCAAAAATTGAGGTACCAATATATATTTTCAAAATATATATTAAATCAACTTAAAAATATATGTTTTTGAATTTGTGTTTTAAATAAGAAACAAAAATATAAAAATAAATATTTTTAATTTCGTATTTTCTTAAAACTGAAAAGTTGTCTTAAATAATTAGACACGTGATTGGAAGGAAGAGTAGAATAGAAGCAGGGTAGCAAAGCGAAAAGGAAAAGAAAAAGGATCGTAACTAGGTAGGTCCCACACTCCCAAAGTCTTGTTCATTCTTTATTCACTCTTCAAGAATTTAAATTTAAATCAATTTAATCTAATTTGGGATCATTAATCCAAAATTAAATTAAATTAGCCCAAACCCATTTCAATCTATTTAATCTAATCCAACCCCAGATCATAGATCATAAATTACATTACAAAATCCCAAAATCATTTCCATCACCGTGTGGGAGACTGTGAATTTGAACTCTCAAAGCCGTTGGAGCCAACAATTTCGAACCCTACTCTTCCCAATGTCGTCTTCCGCCGCGCTCCATTTCCAATCTCCGATAAATTCCGCGGAGGCGCCGCCGCATTCTTCCTTCCTTCATTTCAACGCCGACTGCTTACACCCCGCCGCCTCCGCCGCGAGCACGCGGCCCCGGCCGAGGCTCGCCAAACTGCGCAAGCAGTCTGCGTCTCAGCAGGCCAGGTCCCGGAACAGAGCTGGCGCCGACGACGATGGCGCAGGCGCCGGCTTCAATCCGTTTCGCGCCGATCAGGTAAGCGGTAATGGTACTGTATTAGGGAGTGGTTTTTCGAACTGTCGTGGTGAGAATGGTTTTGTGTTTGGCGCTGGGAAGGTTGAGTGTGACTCCGCTAGGGATTTGAAGGGGGGAATTAGGAGTGGTGGGGTGGAGTTTGTGTTTGGAGGTAGGAAGAGTGACGAGGGATTGAGAAAGAACGGTGAGAGTGTTACGGAGACGGTTTGTGGTGAGGGAGGGAAGGTGGGGTCGAATTCAGAGGGGGAGTTGAAGAGTAGGGTGTTTGTTTTTGGTGCTTCTGGAAATAATTTGAATTCTGGCTTGAGTACTGAAAAGGGGAAATGTAGTGTGGGGTTGGGGGATTCGGGTGCTGGGAGGGAATGTAAGTATGAATTTGAGTGTGGAAAACGTGATTGCTTTGGTGGGAGCTGTAGTGGTAGAGAGTCGACTGTTAAGGTGGAGAAGGAAGAGCCCGTTGGCTGTGGGGGGAATTTGGATCGTGGAATGGGTGCTTTTGGGGTCAAGATGGGAATGAATGGTAATAGTGATACAGGTGCTGATCGGTATGATCATTTGGGTAATGGTGATAAGTGTAAGAGTGGATGTGGGAGTGCTAATGGTATTCCCGCTACTTATGGTGGCGTTCCACTGCGTAATTTATCAGATGAGATGGAGAAACTTAACATTAAACATTCTGAGGGTGCTGATATTACCAGGAATTCGAAGAATTCACATGGTAATGGTTGTGCTGCTGGTTTTGTTTTTGGAGGAAATGACATGGGTTTTGGTTATTCTAGTGTTAGTTCAAGAACCGAAGCTGGTGGTCAGCAGTTCTGTGCTCATGCTGGTTCTGGGAACGTTGGTGTTCAAAATGGAACTGCTTGTGGTATTGCCTCTGATTCTGCAGGAATAAATATACATTCTAAGCCATCCACTAGTCAGGAAGGCGGCACAGATTTCCAGAGTGGCAAAAATTCAGGATGTTATGGGTCTGAAGATTCAAAAGTAAATGGAGCTGCAGTGTCATTTTCCTTCTCATCATTTGGTATTGATTCCCATCCAAAATTTTGTGCTTCCATGGGCCATTTCTCGAGTACAGGTGGTGATAATGGCAATAATGGCGATAATTGTTTTGCAAGTACTCCGGAGGCTTCCAAGGAGTCTTTTTCGGACTTCAAACCCCCAACATGGGATCCTTCTTGTTTCAAAGACAACTTATTTCCAAAGTTAAATACAAAAGTTGAATCCACACAGAAAGTTCGATCATGTAAGGAAAAAGGATCAAAATGTACAAGGCGAAAATTGAAGCTTCATTCCTTAAACAAGAAACAGACAGGGCCAGATCATCTGTCAAAAGAAAACAGTTCACTCAAAACCCCTGATTCTTCTGGTGTCCACTCACCAATGGATTTTTCTCCCTATCAGGAAACAACAGCAGTTGGTCTTGATGTAAAAGCTTCTAAAGGATTAAATGATCTGCACTCAAAAATTCCTACTGATTATAAAGGTGAAAACTTGCCTACTATGGGGAGAGAATATATTTGTACAACTGATAGAAGACATGGAGATCTAGATAGTAATACACGAGATGAAAATTCATCTGTTGACGCTTTTCATTCTTCTGGCCCTGAGATAGTCTGGCCTAATTTGAAAAGTGAGCAATTCTGCGGTAGTGGTGCAGAAGGAGCTTCAGCTTGTTCTGGTGTTGATTTCACCTCAAACATTGAAAGGCGAAAGAATGATATTTTTTGTTTTGTTCCTGGTCTGAGTGAATCCAAGGGCAAAGATTTTTCGTTTTCTGCATCTTCAACAGTGGTTGGTACTCCATCATTAAAGCGTCAACAGAAGAAGAAATTTAGGAGGAAAGGGGGGTGCAACTCTTTTGTTATCTCTCCACGTGTGAATGGAAAGTTGGTATCTGATGTGATGGATAGATCTCAGATAAATGGCCAGTGCAAGGATGGGGATGTTGCATCATCAGATACAATTCCGTCGTCAGCCTGTGACAAGTGGAGACTCAGGTACCGACCATAAAAGCAATCATCTCTTTCATAGTTATATTTTAATTAGTGTTTGATATTTGTTGTGCTGATTTCTGTTCAATGTTCCTGAAGTTTGCGTTATTTATTTATTTGAAATCATGATTTTATTTAGGGGGAACCAGGCCCATAAAGATGGGGATCTTTCTAAAGCTGAGGGTTTCTACACACTAGGAATAACTTCTGTACCTTCAAGTGAAAGATCTGGATGCTCAGTTCAGCCTCTTTTACTATGCTATAGTAATCGTGCAGCAACACGGATGAGTCTTGGAAGGATTAGAGAGGCTCTAGAAGATTGCGTGATGGCTACAGCTCTGGACCCTTCCTTTCTGAAAGTACAGATGAGAACTGCTAAGTAAGAGTTCTTTTTTTTTTTTTTGTACTTGAATTTATTTAGATCATATATATAGGACTTTAATTTCTCCCACTCAAGTGATGAGAATGACTTTCCTGTCCAGCTGCCACCTTTTGCTAGGAGAAGTAGAAAATGCTCAGCTGTGTTTTAAGAAGTGCATGGAATCAGGTAGTGCTGTTTGTTTGGATCGGAGGGTTATAGTTGAAGCAGCTGATGGTGTACAAAAGGCTCAGGTATTTCAATGACATTTTCTTGTATGTGGATAGCACAATTTTGATATTGAAGATTTTATGCACCCTTGTAAACTTTTACTAATATTATTATCAGCTTTATATTACTATCAACTATTATTACTACATTAGCCATTAGTGTTTGAAGGAGCAATTAATCTTCAGTTCTTCTATTCTCTCCTGGTTCACTTTTAAGGTGTGCATGCCTTTTTTAGATATCTAACAAGTGTTTACATATTAACAGCAAGTTCTCAAGTGTATAAATAATGCTGCTGAAATTTTAAAAGAGAGGACTTCTGATGCAGCAGTTACAGCTTTGGAACTAGTTTCTAAGGCATTGTCTATAAGTTTATACTCGGAAAAATTGCTGCAAATGAAGGCAGAGGCTCTATGTTTGGTATTTTATACTCCAACTATTTTCTCGTCACATCTTTTTGCATTCTTATTCTGTTGTTTAGTTGTTTTGCTGAATTATTTTTCACGGATAATAAAAAGTGCTGTTTGTTTATTGTAATGTCTTGCAGCTACGAAAGTATGAAGCAGCAATTCAGCTTTGTGAACAAAGTCAGCATCTTGCAGAGAAAAATTTTCTCTTGGCAAACAATGCTGCGAATTCTGATAGTTCCTTATGTGATAGTTACTCAAGTGTAAAATTGTGGAGGTGGTCATTGATATCCAAGTGTTACTTTCGTTTGGGAAGGCTTGAGGCATCACTTAATGTTCTAGAGCAATTACAGCATGTTGTGTCTGTCACTGACAAGTAATTCATTTTTTCATTTCAATCAAGATAAGTTTTAATTTTCAAAAGCTAGGGATGCCTTGCGAATTATGATCAATTCAATTGTGTAGGTGTGTGATTGATAATATTGAAGACTCATTATCATTAGCTTCTACAATAAGAGAACTTCTAGACCACAAGGTAATTTCGCAACGCCCTTTTTCCTAAATTAGTGCCTGAATTAAAATGCCATCCTCAGAGTTAGTTTCCCTGTGAGCTGAAGCATACATACACACACGGACACCAGGATGAATAAGATTGTTTCAGTGTCCTTTTTGAAATTATTATTGACTAATATAATATTGTTAATTCTTGAATCCATTTAATTCAGTTTTTTATACAAAAGAGTACGTAGGTTGGCTTCTTATTCTTCATTTGAAAGGTTAAGATTTTAGTTTATATTTCCAGGTAATTTTAGGTATTATGTGGATAGAGTGGGCCCAAGGTTTTAAAAATATACTTTAGGAGGAGCAAGAAATATCAGATAGTAATAATTGTCTATTAAGGAAACTTATATCTATTACTGCTTTTTTTTTTTTTTTTTTTTAAAATTTAGGTTAGGGAGTTTGTGAGCTATTAAGGAAGCTGGTATATATTACTGCTTTGTTCCGACATTTAGATTTAGGATAGGATTATCTAGGAAGTTGACAACAGATAGGCTTATCTAGGAAATTGATAACTAGATAGATCTATCTAGGATGTTGTTGGACAAAAAAAAATAAAAATGGGTGGAAAGTCTTTTACGCATAATCTTTTGTTATTCAAAGGAAGTTATTTGCAGCTTATGCTTTGGGAAAGGGAGGCAGTATATCTCTACTTATAACTCTTCATTTCAATAAATCATCTCTTCATATTGTCAGGGCCCCATCATATGCCTATTAATAAATTGATCTTTATTATTCTTCTTACCAACAGAGGGCAGGGAATGAAAACTTTAAAGTGGGAAAGTATACAGAAGCTGTAGAGAATTACACTGCTGCTCTATCATGCAATATTAAATCATGTCCTTTTATGGCAATATGTTTCTGCAACCGTGCTGCTGCTCACCAAGCTTTGGGCCAAATTGCTGATGCCATTGCAGACTGCAGTGTGGCTATTGCCCTTGATGGAAATTATGCAAAGGTATACCTTTCTAATGTCCCTTCAATTAAGTGAAATCACGAGTGCACATTTGGATTTTCTTCTTAAATCTAGCTTCACCTATTGAAATATAAGGAGTATTGGAGTGATATGGATTATGGACAGAAGTTTCATTGAAACAATCAGTCTTGTTGATTATGATTGTTTTTCTGTTTGACTCTAGTTTTGCTAATGAGGGGACAGAGGATCTCATTGATCTCATTTTGTAGGCAATTTCAAGAAGAGCCACCTTACTTGAGATGGTTAGAGATTATGAACAAGCTGCTTGTGACCTTAAGAGACTTATAGCTGTTCTTGAAACTCAATCCAATGAAAGGGACAAACAGTCTGACTCACCCAATGGATCAAAAGGTGTGAAAGAATTAAGGCAAGCTCGTCAACGTCTTCTTTCAGTGGAAGATCAAGCCAAAAAGGGGACACCCTTGGATGTTTACCTCATTTTGTAAGTTCTTTATTCAATTAGGGATTACCTTGCCTAAATTTTTCAGTATAACAAATGAAATTGTGATTTATGAGGGTTAAATTCCTGAAAATATTGTTTCAAAGTTCAAGAGCTGCCCTATTGGTACATCAAGGCATGCCTCAAGCCTCAATAAAGGTTTACTGTAATACTGAGGGACAGCCTGTATATGAAAGACCAGTACCATAATACAAACCTAAGTCATTTGCATTGACACAGTTTGGTCATACTAATTGAGCCAACCCTCATGGGACATGGATGCTAATGTGATAGAGATTGGATCATATCACTAGAAAATTGTGTAGTTACTATAACATTTCACTACAGCCACTGATATCAACAACTGTATAGTTGGATTTACAATAGAATGCAAAAAAAATGCAATGGGTATCTGTCTATGTGATCCTTTTCTCTCATATCCACTGAATAGTCGCCACTCCTACTTCCATTTTGTAGTTCTTTGTATGTTATGGTTACGATGGTAGTTAGGTACCCCCTGTCATGCTAGTTCCTGCCCACCCGGGGCTCTAATCCCTACCACTTTAGGATGTTTCCTATCAGTACTATGGTCTAAAGCTATCACCCGTCCTCTAGAAGTGTCATGTGAGAAACAATCCTCTAGAAGGCCATGGATTCCCAGAAGTTTACAAAATTATCACGGTCTTTCCCGTTTGATGTGATGAGTATGAGCAACTAAATTGGCTCGCACTATATCATTGATCCCACGATCCGATCGCAGTTTCATCTCATAAACCGTTTGTGCATTATACATTGTCGCACTATATCATTGATCCCACGATCTGATCGCAGTTACACGGGGAACAACCTTTCAGAGTATTAATTTATTTTGCAAATGTCAATCAAAAATTTATTCCCATTCTATTTTCACTTTATCTTTTGAATACCATAAATGTCTCAATTTACCAATACTAGCTAATTCTGAGTATCCAAAGACCAAATCTAAATTCTGTTTTATAATGTGAACACCAGAGGAATCAAATCAGCTGATACAGCAACAGATATCAAGAAGGCATACCACAAGGCAGCTCTCAGACATCATCCGGACAAGGTTCAAGTCTTTTTGTACCTGCAATATAGTTATCATTGTATAACTGTTTTCATTTGCTTTGGGTATAAAAGAGAGCTGCCCACACTTTTAGCTTTCAAAACTTTTGTACTTAAAATTTATTTTATATGTTTTTGGTTTGAATCTAGGCTGGTCAGTTGTTGGCAAGAAGTGAAGTTGGAGATGATGGTCGAGTTTGGAAGGAAATCTCACAGGAGGTGTACAAGGATGCTGATAAGCTTTTCAAAATGATTGGAGAAGCATATGCTGTGCTTTCAGACCCAGCCAAGGTATGTGCATGATTATTTTTGCTAGTTAATGAATCTGAATGCATTATTAACTAAAGTCTGAGAATATGAGCTGGGTGGGCAAGAGAGAGATAGTTGACAAATAATGGTTGAATGGCTTACTGTACTATATTCTTGCGTTAAAATTCTCTACTGAAATGCCTACGTTCATTTCTGTCTCAAAACATTTATTTTCAAGCTGGGGCAAACATATTTTATGCTGCTAGATTTTTTGCTAACAACAATTAGGCAGTAGTTTTATGAGCTTTTATATCTGTACTAATTTTATTATGTAATGTAGCCCTTTATGATTAATTTTGGCAAAATCTGTTTTGTTTCTCCAACTAATAGCACCATACCCAATACTTGACTCTGTATTGTGGTAGAAATTGAGCCTTATAAAGTGGATAGGTTATGATACCCAATTATCTTAGCGTATAATTCTAATAAGTTTTCAATTGGACTCATTCAGCTTTTAGCAACCTCAACAACATTAGTATGTATTGCTCTAGTTGGATGTCATCCATAGAGTTTGTTTTTGGTTTATCTTTTGGAGACGCATTTCTTGTGCTCGTGGCATTTCTTGTGCTCGTGTGCCTATGCAGTGCTTATTTCTGCTTGAGGGAAACACGCATGTTTTGGAGGAATAATTTAATAATCAGAATGCAATCTTATAGGTGGCATTATTTTGAAAATATTTCTTAACTCTTTCTAATTATTAGTATGTAATGGAGCATTCTGCCTTGCTCTCATCCCTTTGTCTTCGCTACACCTGGTGTTTCCTGTAGTTTAGGCATTATTGGGGCCTTGAGACGGCATTTTTTTCTTCTTCCAGCTAGTATTGGACTAGGTTCCTCTTAATGGATTAGGAATTGTAGTAAAAATGTGACTATGACAGTTAATGTTGTCCGTAAGACATGATTGGCCTTGCTAATTGGGAAACATGCCTATATGCTCTTTCTGTTAGAAAGCATAATTTTTGTATAAGGCTAGTGTTGGGATGTCCTGCATGGCTTTCTTTGGGATACAAGATAACTTGACTTAATGCATGTGATTTTATGATGGAATCTATAAATTACTGCAAAAGGTTTTCTCCTTTGTTTCCATTTTCCTGCTTTGGTTGCGGTGAAAGCTGTTAAAAGTTTTAAGAGCTAGTTCAGTTCCGTAATTTTCATCAAGGGTCTATTCTTTGTAACTATATAAAACCGACAAGTTTCTACCTTTATTGGTACCAGCGCTCAGAGTATGATTTGGAAGAGGAGATAAGGAAAGCTTCGAAGTTAAGTAACAGAGGTGGCTCAAGCAGGAGATCTTCAGATGCTTATGGGTATGGAAGATCATGTGGTGGTTACAAATCTCCCTCTGACAGAACTTCTAACAGACGAAATGGAGGGGATCATTGGAAGACATATGGACATTCATATTCTCGATGGTAAGAGGATACTCGTGTCATGGATATCGAAATTGATGTGCCCCAGTTTCATGATGGTATGAAAAGAGGCTTCAATCTGCTCTGCAGGTAATTATGACTAACTCAATCTGGTTGAAAGTGATCGTGGCCTAATACATACATATATGTATATGCATATGTGTGTATTTATATAATTGTATATGCATGTGTGTGTATTTATATAATTTTGTTTCGGTGTAATTCAGGCCAGGATTGTTTTATTTTTTCGGGTCGACCCAGGCCATCACTCAAATGTTATTAGTAGATTGTGCGAGCAAGCCATTGTGATTTATGCAAGCTGTATTCCTTCAAGTGAGGCTTGGAAAATGAGGCAAGAACAGGACTCCGCTAAAAGTGATTTATGTGCTTCACCAACTTAAATGGTAACCAAACGGTGATGCTGTATACTATACCTGCGCTTAATCCCGTACTTGCTGGACGAGTTTTTTTCATAGGGAAAGGGATTGTTCATACAAAAAGTCAGGCTAACACAGACAAAGGAACCAATGCACTTTGAGCCTTCATACTTTCTAAAATGTCACAGGTGCTGTTGTATTTATCATGTATCAGTGCTTTTATCTGCATTGAGAATCTTAATAGGAAGTGTTTCTGCCAATGAGAAATGTTATTCATAAATACAGAAAATATTTTTTTGATTGACCCAAATTTCATATCCCTTGATAAAGTTGAAAACTGCATCAACATTTTTTTTTTCTCTTTAGAGTGAACAACTTATAGAATTGTATGAAATATTGATATTGATTCTTTACATCTATTGGTGTATGGGTTTGTCTGAACAAGTTCATCCAAAACCACTTCTAATGAGAACAAAACAATGAAATGAAATTTTCCATTAGCTAAAATTATTTATGTACAAGATAAACATAAAAATATAAAATAGTTACATGATTTTTTTTGTATAAATTAAGTTAATTTATTTATGGAAGAAGTTCATCTTTGGCTTATGTAACATTGCTAAATTTTATGGTCTAAAACTCCCTCTGCATTGTATTGTTAGTGGCTGTATGTTTGAGTTAAATTAGTTTAATACTGTAATCTTGATAAATAACTAAGTACACTTGAATTAGAAGAAGACAATCCGTTGTCAAGTAACGTTTTAAAAATTGAATCAGTGATTTTCCTAGTCAAACAAAAGGTTGTTGGATAAATAGTTGAATCAGTGAGCTAGCATTCGAACATGACTTGGTTTATAACAAATATCTATAATTCATATGTAAGATATGATATATGAACAATACTTTTGACAAATGAACCAGTCAAAAACACATTTATCCAGTGATAACGTTCTATTGGTTGTTTACAAGTGGAATGATTTAAATCATTCCTACTATTAATCACTAAAAATCCCCCAGTTTGAATTTTTGCTTTCTGCATCTTAGGTAAGAAATGTAAAAAACTACTTTTTTTACTTCGATTTCTAGGGAAGATTTCAAATTAAGTGGTTAAAAAATTTTCAAACAGTGTTAATCTAAAAGAAAATTAAATAATTTTAATTAACATTATTTATAATTTGGTACAACATTAAAGAAAATTACAATCTTCTTATTATTTGAATAAGAGAATGAAAAGGTAAAAACTAATCAAATCATTCAATGTAATCTATTTAATTTTTAATACATAAATATTTTAATATATGTCAAAATCACATTCAATAAGAGAATGTTACATGACTTTTTAAATTATAATTTTAAATATGTAATAAAAAAATGTGAGATAACTACAAATAAATATATCACAACTTATCTATTAGTTGAAATTGCCTAATATATTAATTTATTGTTTCTCTGATTCGTCACACTAATTGTTGTCTAAATATTCATAAATTTTGATTTTAATTAATACAAATTCGACATATAAAATACAATATACATTATATAGATGTTTTGAAAAACTAATATTCAATATATATATATATATATATATATATATATATATATATATATATATATATATATATATATATATATATAT
>Ga0209489_110073_pt1 | contig 11030 bp, 11 predicted proteins | sample SiratrowhiteBW_FD_187527 | JGI IMG/M metagenome (GOLD analysis project Ga0209489, IMG submission 187527) | Root nodule microbial communities of legume samples collected from California, USA - Siratro white BW (SPAdes) (version 2) | ecosystem: Host-associated > Plants > Roots > Nodule | place...
GTTTTTATTTGTGTCAGTCGCATATTATTTTCTTGATTAAACCCAAAATTTCTATTTTCCATATTGTTATTATTATTATTTGTAGTCCCATATGTTATGTCAATAAATCAGTTGTTTTGCATCATTGGCTCCTTCCCTTGTGGAAACAGTAACCTAGTTTACTTGATTTGCCCAGTTTTCATTTAATGACGGACCTTTATTTTGTCAAGAATTTTTTGGGTACTTTATTTTGTAAAGATAAGGATAGAAGCATTCCAATGTAATGGGATTTTGTCTTTTTGGTTATAGGAGAGAAACATTCCTATTATTATTATTTCTGTGAGTCAATTGTGTTATTAAATAAAGCTGTCAATTATGCTTTGAATGATACTCAGCTCATTGATTTCAATGTTCCTATGTTCCGACAGATGGGTGCAGAAGAAGCAGAGAGATTTTGCAAGGCATTCCGACAAATCCATAAGAAATTAGTATGTGCCAATTAAGTTTCATTTAGGTTATTGTTCCATAAAAAATACCACGAAAGATATATTTTATACAAGTATAAAGTTATAGATTTCTCTCCCTGAAATTACAGAGAAAGTGAAAAAAAGGGGGAAAGAAACTTAAAATGTTGTTTCTAATGCAATAAATAGAAACTGTGTGTTCCTTAATTGTATTGCATTTGACCAAAATTTTTGTTGTTTGATTTTATGTTTTCAATTATATTTTATTTGTTAGGTGAATGAAGAGTTGAGTTTGGGTGCTGCAATAAGGTTCTTAAAATCATCCTAGAGTTTCCAAAGAAGTGTGTCCATGCTCTCAACATTTTCCTTGTGATTCAACAATCAGCCATTGTAATTCTTTTGTACTATATCAAAGTATTTTATAATTTGATATCTGTGACATTTTTATTTTTATCTTAGTTATTTATTACTTTTGTAATATTAAGAACTAATATTCTCACCCCACCTCTTTTTTATTCATTTCAAGTGCATAGAACACTAGTAGAAAAAAGACAATTAATTGCGGTTGTATAAGACTTACAAGCGCGGTTGTACAACCGCGTTTGATTCAGCCGCGATAAAAAGTACTAAAAATATAAACGCGGTTGTACAACCGCGATGGAAAGTATAACATACCATCGCGGTTCTTCAGAAATCGTGTTGAAAAATGGCACAGAAGGTTCCATAATATACAAAAACTACACATACCAACGCGGTTCCTTCTACAACCGCGCTGGTATGTGCAGTTTATTTTTTAAATTGGCAGCAGCTATTCGCTGCTGCCCAATGCCAAAATGCAACCAAAAAATGAAATCCAGAATCCAATCCAACACATTCTCAATTCAAAATCTAATATCTCCAATACAACAAATTCTTAATTCAAATTTCAAGTTTCCACAAACACAAGAATTCTAAGTAATGACACAAACATTATAAACATAAAGTAAAAAGTTGTTACAATTTACTACAACTTAGACAAATATTACTATACATTATACTAGAAAGCTATTACAATATATTACAACTTACTCCAAGTTTATTATAAGATTTCATTTCTCTTCGCAATGAAGTAAGTTGCCCATTCTGTCTGAATATCTTCTATGTACTTGTGTTCAATTGGATCTACATCTATAAACATCTGAAATAGAATAATTGTGTTAGATATTATGAACATATGTTGATAATAATTTTATCTATTTTGAACACTTTCATACATGTTCCCAAGAGTCAGTGATATGGGCTTGGACTATGGTCTTCATCCAATGATGACGTAGTAGCCACATTCCCAGCTTCCTTTTTGTTTGTTACACTACAATTTCATCAAAATTAATTCATTAAACAAGTCTACAACGAATTTAATATGTTCAATTAAGAGTAGGGTATGGGATAAGGATATAGATCTACCGCCAAGTACATTAATAACATTAATTGCACTAAAATCAAAGAGGATTAGTAATAACTTGCATATTATACAAACAATATCAATATTTTATAAGATAAATTAAATCATACCCTTGTACCACTTGTTTGATGTCATTACTTGGCTTCTTATGCAATAAACAGAACCAAATCACAGTTTTATCCACAGGACAAACAACCATTAGTTGCCAATGACTCCTAAAACAATGAATCATACACATGTGCTTGGTGAAAACTATCTTCTCCAATATCACGAGTCATGTCTTCCATGCAATCCTCAGAATATACATTAGAATATCCACATTCAGTTGTAGATTTGCTAGAATATTGCTCCAAAACTTCACCATGCCAAGTCCATATTGTATAGCTCTTCAAGAAACCATTACACAGAACATGCTCTCGTATCAACTCAATATCTTGTCTTATCACATTTACACAATTCACACAAGGACAATAATATTTGTTATTTACTCCTACTCCATTCCTCTTAGCAAATTGAATAAACTCTTCAACACCGTTCTCATATTCATCACTGATTCGACTTGCAGTTATCCAACTTCGGTCCATGACTACGTTCAAAAAAGACATCATACATATTAAACAAAACACAAATGAAACCTAAAATTGTCAGGGATTGAACATCCTCGGACTCATACCCACACATAATACAAAACATAAAATGTCGGAGATCGAACATCTCCGGACTCAATACCAACACGTCATGAATATTAGACAAAACATAAAATGCCGACGATCGAACATCCCCGGACTCAATACCAACACGTCATGAATATTAAACAAAACATAAAATGCCGAGGATCGAACATCCCCGGACTCAATACCAACACGTCATGAATATTAGACAAAACATAAAATGTCGGGGATTGAACATCCCCGGGCACAATACCAACACGTCATGATAAACATAAATATTAGACAAAACATAAAATGCCGGGGATCGAACATCTCTGGACTCAATACCAATTCATCATGATAAACACAATACAATCACAACGCTATAATCTAGGTCTCTTTAACATCATCCTAGTGTACAAACTAATATAAAGCACCAACAAAGTAAATTAATTAAATAGAAATATTAAGTGGACGAACCTGAAAATTAGAGACAATGGCAGCGTGTGCACGACTATGGTGGAGAAGAGTCTACATAACAATGGTAGAGACCTGAAAATATAGAATCAAGTTAAACAGAAAAAAATTGGATAAAGCCAGAGAAAGAGATAGCCTTCAATGGTGGTGTGCGTCGCGGCGGTAGAAGAAGAAAATGTCAAAGAGAGAGACAGAGAGAGAGAGAGAGAGACGTGGTGGTGGGGGTCTGAGTGGTGGTAGTGGAAGCTGCGAAAGAACCTCCACGTGGTGGTGGTGGCCGCAAAAGCGAAACAACAGAGAGAGAGAGAGGTTAGTCGAAAGGCAAGGGAGAGAGAGGCAATGCGAGGACAATGAGAGGGAGAGGAAGACAATGCACTTGAGGAAGAGGAAGCAGCAGCAACGAAGGGAAGCAGCAGTGAAGGCGAAGGTAAGACGAAGACGAAAATAGAGAGCACGCGAGGGGGGAATTTAGTTTGAGCCCTAAAAGAAGACATACATAGTGGCAACCACATTTGTATCCTCCTACAAAATAATTTAAAAATTGTTTTGCAGATACAAGCGCGGTTCTTGGAACAACCGTGTTTATATCTTCCTGCAGTTTTCAAAAATAAATTATTTGTGGCCTATTATCGTGGTTTTTTCTTGAACCGCGCTGGTATAGTCTTATTTAATTTCAAAAATATGATTTTTCTAATGGTGGAAGCTGGAGTTTCCATCATAAATCATCGATTAATGTTTGTTAGTATTATACTGAAATGAATTTGTACATTCTGAAGTTAAAAATTCTGAGTTACACGAACCTATATATTCTAACTGCAAACAGAAAACATAATAATCAATCACAAGTCAGCTGATAGATCAGAAAAGACAAATATCTCTTCCGGTTGCAGTTATATATTTATTTGTTTTTTATTTTTTTTATATTCAGAAGCTATAATAAAATCTGATTAAAATCATAAGTTGTTTTTCAAAGTAATTTTAATGTTTGGAAACAAATATGAATAGTTTTTTGTTTAAATCAGTAACAGGGGTTTATTGTTATGTATTTTAAATGTTTTTTTCAATGTTGAAGTCTTATAAAAGTTTATTTTATATTATTTTCATTTGCATTATAAGTTTTTTACACCTTATATTTATTTAATAAAATATTATTTTCTATTTTAAGATTTGGAATTTTAATTTTATTTTAATTTTGAAACCTTTAGATCATATCAACAAGATTCAATAATTTTCTTGTAAAATTTAGATCTTAAATTGAATATCTTGTGTAAAATGAGATATTCTAATAATAAACTCAAAGAATGAATTTTGACAGTACATTTAAAATGGTTTTTCACTTTTTTCATTTTCGGAATATTTATGAAAGAAAAGTATCTATTTTTTAATTTATGATTAATTTATTTTTAATTAATAAAAAGTAAAAATGATTTTAAAATTATTATTCAAACGTGGCTATGTCATGTCCATTTGTGTATGTTATTTGTCTTCTGGGTTTCCGGCAAGTGAGACAAATGGGTTCATAAATGATGCTAACAGTTAATGGGTAACTGTCTTCAACAAACTTACTTCTCTCCCACATTTCCTCTGACCACAAAATTTTTCTTTAAATAACATTTTTTATATAAATTAAAATTACTTTAAAAATAACAATTTCAAAAATTATATAAGAAATTATAAATTAATTAAAAACAGTTCTTTTTTTTTTATTTTAGGAGTAATTTGTCTAAAATCCTATTGGATCTATAAAATTCCACAACTACCATTATAAATGACCATACGCAAGTGGACAAGCCAACAACCTGTTTAATGGATTCAAATATTGGTATTTTATAAAAATATGTAGTTTTTTTTAGGTTTAACACTATTTTGGTTTTATTATTATACATTTTTAATTTGTTATTTTTAAAGAAAAAGTCAATATAATCTTCTTTTTTTTTTTTTCAAATTGATAATAATAAAGATGTTACACTAATGACATGGGGTAAATAGAACTGAAATCATGTCATTACTTAAAATTTACTGATATAAATGACAAGTCATGAGCAATATGTCACCATTAATTTAAATTTGATGAAAAATTATATATTGAATCATTTTAAAAGAAATAGAACAATATTAAAAAATATCATATGAAACTTTTTTATTTATGAATATAATTTTTTATATTGCATAATTAAAGAAAATACAAGAAAGTGAATCAGATTTTCTATATTTAACCTGTGTCTTTGCATGTTTGTGACTTAAATTACTAGTTTTCCATGTATCAAGTTGTGTTAAAAATTTAAAACTTTTTGAAACTATTTTGAATGTTAATATTCACTATAATATTCTTCTTATACTACCAATTCCTCTTCTCTTTCTCTTCGAACAACTTCATTACCAATCAAACCTTAACTTGTTTTATGGAGTGGAGTTTCATTTTTGTGGTTAGTCATTTATCCTTTTCTACACTCAAATATATTTTCCCATTTTTAAATTACAATTATATATGTGCAATATCATCAAATAATCATCAATTGGTTATATCTGTCTTTACCTTGTCTTTGAACTACATTCATTTTTTGAAATTCTTCATCTCCTCCTCCTCATTATTTATTTATTTAATAACTAAGTTTAATATAGTTATTACACTAAATTTTAATTTATTTAATGAACAATGATTTTTTAAAGAGGTTGGCATAATTTTTTCACTCAATCTATGCATATGGTTATGAAAATATAATAAAAGTATGTTTGGTAAATTTCTCTAAAGAATACATTTTAAGAGAGAAAAAAATTAAACTTTCTTTGTTATAAATTTGTTGTAGTTTAGTCATCCATAATAATTGTATTGAAGGAAAGGAAGATTGTGACTTATGAAATATATTTGTGTTTTGTAAAAGAAAAAAAAAGGTTAAGAAGTGATTGTTTTGAAAGCAATTCTTTGCTTATTTTAAAATGTGAGTGACCTAACTTATCTAGTGACCTAACTAACTACCAACTGAAAACTAGTTCCTCTTTCTCTGTCTTCATTCAATTCAAATAATAAAACAAAAAGTCAATGTCATTTCCCTTTGTTCCTACTCCTCTTCTTCATCTACCTCCTCTTCCAACCCTTCATAGCTTTTTCCTCTTTCAATATTCCCCAATTTCTTGGTTTTCCTCGCTACACTTTTCCAGGTCTGTCTGCTTCCCATTTTCTATTTTCTTGCCTCTCATAAGAACTTGCCAAACTAACTCTCAAATTAGAAGAAAAAACATAAATTTGTCTTTTTCTGGACTATGTGGTTGTTTTCCACTGAATGCCTTTTCTCAAAGTTTAGTAATTTATTTATTTTCTGTGGATTTGGATTCCAAGTTTCTACTGAGTTCTTGCTGTAGCTTTTTAGTCAATTGTGATCAGCAGCAATTTAAATTCCCAAAAGCATAGTTTATCTTTATGATCTCAGAAGAGATGCATTTTTTGCATTTATCATCTGCTTCCATTTAAAAAGGTTTTGATTTGATGTTGAGATACTAAGAACAGAACAAGCAAATTTTTATAAACCTTATGGGTGGTGATTATTGATCACCTTTTTTGTGACTATGGCTATCCTTATTTGAATGGGTGGAAAATGGGGAATGCAAATCACTTCAGACGTGCTATGCCAAATGCGGAAAGGTAGTAAGTGGAAGGAAACTACTTTACATTCCAACCACAAATCCCGGCCCTTATTATTGCACCAAAGCAAGTTGGAAGTGATTTTTTGCCCACTACAAAGAAACAAGGAGTTGAGGATTGAAAATTTAAACATTTCTTCTGTCTAACTCCGTTTCACGTTAGATGATCTACAACCACGTTCAAGTGCTGGCTAATGTGATTTTAAGTTTTCACATGCTCATGAATGTTTACTTGTTAGGTTTCATGTCAAGAAATTGATTATTGCACTAGAATTTATTTTTGAAATTGAAATAAGTTCGCATAACTTCTGCATTGATTGGTGAGTTTTACTGCTAACATACTTTAGAATTAAAGCATCTAAACATAAATCATTTTATTTCAAAATCAATCTTGCAAAAGTTCAGCCATACACACACTAAAATCAATTTTTTAACTGCTTTTTTATATGACATCATGGTGTTCGAGATTATAGATAAGCCGATTTTGTAAGATTGAGTTTCACTTAAATTTCACTTCTTAAAATGGTATCAGAGTCTTTCTCAAGATGGTATCAGAATCTATCGTAATAAAATATAACCTCAATCCGGAATAATATTACTTGTCATTGACTCTCATTGTGTAAAGATAAGTGGAAGCCTGATATGCAGATGAAAATATGTCTCTCCTTTCTACCTTGAGATAGTGATGATAGCTAAGTTGGGTTTGAATAGGTTCTTCACACACAGTACTTTCTCTTATCTTTTGCTAGCTACCTTTAACCCATACACTTCACCATGTCAAGTTTGGAGGAACCACTTGGTCTTGACAAGTTGCCAAGCATGAACACCATTGATAGGATTCAGAGGTTCTCATCTGGAGCTTGCCGTCCCAGAGTAGATAACTTGGGCATGGGAAACTGCTGGATTGAAGGACGAATTTGCAGCACATCTAACAGCTGCAAGTGAGTCATATACTGCAACTCATGTTAGAGACTTGATACATTTTAATGATCTATCATTCAACCTTTATCACTTTCATTACATAGTATTTGATTTTTACCGGCCTAATATCATAATAACTTGTATCTTTATGTAGTGAAGATGATGAAGAGTATACAGCAGAGACATTCCCATGGAAAAGACAAACAAGAGACTTGTCCCAAGATAACTGCTTCAGTCAGAAGACTGTGACCAAAGGGAGGAAATCAATGAAATTTGGAATGACTGATGATTCATTCTCTGATAGCCAAAGCAGTCCAAAATGCCATACCAAAGATTTGCAAGGTTTGGCATATAAGGTAATTCAGTGGCTACTGCATTATTTTCAGTGTTTCCAATTATGTAATATACTCTAAACATTCTGTTGTCAGTTTATTTTACTACATTTCTTTTTCTGGCAATTAGCACATTTTCAATTTTTAATAGGATAATGGCATGATGCAGGTTCTGAACTGTATACCAAAGTTTGTTAAGATAGTAGAAGTTGGGCCAAGGGATGGATTACAAAATGAGAAGAACATTGTGCCTACAGCTGTAAAGATTGAATTGATTCATAGACTAGCTTCTTCCGGGTTATCTGTTATTGAGGCTACAAGTTTTGTGTCTCCCAAATGGGTTCCACAGGTACAAAGGCTTTACCTTATTTGTGGTAAATTGATATTGATGATTTTTAAGAGTGATGGGTGGAGTAAACTTGTTCCAAAGTGCTTGTATCTGAAATTAGTTTTCATTCTCATGGATCAAGTGGGGTTTACTATGGAAGCTTTTGGATGGCTTCTATTAGATAAAGGCCGTTCAATTGTACAGTTTTTGAATATCTTTCATTGAGCAAAAGTTAGTTCAATTGTAGAAATCTGAATGACTTCACAGTAGTTATCCTTTTGCATTCCATCTGATTTTAATTCATTATGTTTCTTTATCTTATAGTTGGCTGATGCAAAGGATGTAATGCAAGCAGTACGTAACTTAGGAAGCATCAGAATGCCAGTTCTGACCCCGAATTTGAAGGTACAAATATCTTGATAAACCATAAATCATACGATTTACATTCTGATCTCTGACCTGTTACATTTGCAGGGTTTTGAAGCTGCAATAGCTGCTGGTGCCAAAGAAGTTGCTGTTTTTGCATCAGCTTCTGAATCATTTTCAAAATCCAACATCAATTGTAGTGTTGAAGAAAGCCTTGCTCGTTACCGAGCTGTTATTCATGCTGCTAAACAACTCTCAGTTCCTGTTCGAGGGTATGCCTCTTAATTATACTAAGATTACATCATATTCCTGTTTGCTTCAATATCTTTATTGGGCAAAACCTTTGAAAAGGTGGCAAGGTCAATGTCTAGTAGCTGGATGCATGAAACTGTCACATTGGTTGATATTTTAGATTTTGCTGACACAACATTCTTTTTCTATTTTCTTATTCCATATGTCAATCAGTTTCTTTATATTGAAATGTTCTAGATATGTATCATGTGTTGTTGGATGCCCGGTAGAAGGACTAATCCCTCCCTCAAAAGTGGCATATGTTGCTAAAGAACTATATGATATGGGTTGCTTTGAAATCTCCCTCGGTGACACAATTGGAGTTGGCACACCAGGTAACAAGTTATATGAGTTCTGAACTTTGGTAGTTTAACTGATCTATGTTCGATAAACAAGTTGCAGACCTTTCTAAGTATGAACTTGATAAGGTGGATGAACGAGAAGCAAAGTGTCTTTTTATTGTATTTTACTGAGAATTTGTTATTGGTGTCTGGTATATTATCCTTGCACTTATATTGTTTCATACTCATTGTGCTGTGTTCAGGAAGTGTAGTTCCTATGCTTTTGGCTGTGATGGCTGTTGTTCCAATAGAGAAACTAGCTGTCCACTTCCATGACACTTATGGCCAATCCCTTCCAAATATACTTGTGTCCCTCCAAGTAAGTCCTCAACTAAATTGCTTGGTTGGACCTTTTACTTGCTAGTCCTTGGTGTGTAAAACTTGTTGAGTTTATTAGTTGTTTCATTATCATTGTATTAGAAAGAAAAAGTAAGCAAATGCATGGACCTCAACCTCATTACATATGTAACATGTTGGGTAATGATTGAAAACTATAGTGTAAAAGAATTATTTATACTGTCAAATGATTTTTCTTCACTTGCAACAGTAGCATCCAAACATGCCATGAATGAATTCATTTTTTTTTTTTGTTCTGGAACTCTGAACAAAAGGGATATTGATTTGTATCTGAACAGATGGGGATTAGCATAGTGGATTCCTCAGTTGCTGGGCTTGGTGGGTGTCCATATGCTAAAGGGGCTTCAGGAAATGTTGCCACTGAAGATGTTGTGTACATGTTGAATGGAGTTGGTGTGAAAACCAATGTTGATCTTGGAAAACTTCTGTTGGCTGGTGACTTTATCAGCAGCCATTTGGGAAGGCCTTCAACTTCAAAAACTGCCATTGCCTTGAACCGAGTCACCAGTGATGCCTCCAACATATCATCATGATTCATGTTCTTAAGTTTATCATAAAAGGAATTTATATTATCATGCTTCAAGTAGTGACAGATTTGTTCTTCTGCATGCTACTACCAGAGGAATAACATGTTCAATCTTGAATGTATTTAATTAATAAAAATTAAAAAGCAATTAAAATAAAGTACTTTTCCACTCTGGTGGTATTTTAGGATTGAGTTTTAGAATATAAAATAGAAGGAATTGCCAAAAGCAATTAAAAGCTTAAAAAAAGCACCATTCTGCAGCCGGAAATTCAACTTCAGAATTTCCAGAAAGTGCTACTATTTTATTTTTACATAATAAAATTTAAAATAAAAATATTTTTAATGTACAACTAAAATCCTAATAGCATCTTTGGAAATATGGTTTAGCTTTACGATAAATAATTAGAGGTTTAATTCCAATTTAACTGCATATTATCTTTCATTTTTTAAAATAAACAATTCTAATTCACAGGTAAATAAGCTATGAGATTCTAATAAATATGTTAAGGTATTCATATTATTATTTATTCACGTAGGACATTACTAATAATGCTTAGTAATAAGTTTCACTGGTATCATTGAAAATATGTTTTTGCATTTCTTTAGTAATTAAATGTATTAATATTGGATAAAAATGATATAGTTTTAATAAACTAAAAGAACAAATGAGTTATTATATTTTTATAAGAATAAAGTTACACATTAAGATTATACAAGTATATTTAAGTTTAATTTAAATTACGATGAAAAACTATTTTTTTATTAACAACTTCTACAAAAATATTAAATGGCAGACTAAAATATATGAGTTTAAATGTATTAATTAATAAAGATAAAATGTGTTTTTTTTTTTTCTGCTTTCTCCAATTCTTCTGTACATAGGCCATGTTTTTTTTTTTTTTTTTTTTTTTTAAAAAA
>Ga0209489_110074_pt1 | contig 11030 bp, 5 predicted proteins | sample SiratrowhiteBW_FD_187527 | JGI IMG/M metagenome (GOLD analysis project Ga0209489, IMG submission 187527) | Root nodule microbial communities of legume samples collected from California, USA - Siratro white BW (SPAdes) (version 2) | ecosystem: Host-associated > Plants > Roots > Nodule | place: USA...
ATATATATATATAATATTTTAATAATTATGAGAATAAAAAAATCTTTTATAAATAGATTTTTCATATATCTTTATCAACAGCTCAGAGCATTTCAGAAGATGATGCTCGGTTTTTCAATTTTCTCACTTTTCTACTGGAAAGAGTAAAACTACTTCAATCTGTTATTAACAATTGCTTTGATTTTAATTTTTTTTTTTGTATTACTCTATTAGAAAATATTTTCTTATAGTAGTATTTGGATTTCAATTTTATTAACAATTGTCTTGATTTTATTTTTACTCCATTAGAAAACCTTTTCTTAGTGGCATTTGGATTTCAACATTTTTATACACGTTATTTACATAATTTTTATCATTTTAAATTTAATCTCTAAAAATCTTTGAAGGTTTCTAATATTGGGAGGTCTAAATAAGGACATTGATAGCAACGTGTGAGTGGTATATTTCTAGCAAGTTCTTCTAAAGGAAAGTGGTACCAATTTTTGATGTTAATGCAAATTAATAACAATGAACTGACGCAAATAAATGAGGATGTATATCATGTGGTTTTAGTATTGCCACTGCCCATGGGTCCTACCTAACCACTTTCTATATGTAGCAAAAATAAAATCTAAGAAAATGCTTTTCATATTATTTTTTTTTTTTTGCAGAAATTTCCATCACGTTTTTTGCAATTAACAATTGAAAACAAGAAAAAAAAATGCATGTATGCATTTTTAATATTTATTTAAATATGCTAATAATGACTTAATTTTTCTTACACCAGTCCCAATGGAGAGAGATCTTTATTTAAAATGTATTAAAGACAATACCATATTTTTTTAACAGAAATAAAGTTCAACCAAACTGAGCTAGTAACTATGATTAATATTGATTCACATAACACATATTTCTCTTACTTATTTGGATTAATAGAAAGAATACATAAATGCAAAAAAAAAAAAACTTAAAAAAAGGCATTAAACTTTCTTTACTCTAAGAAAAATATTTGCTAATAAAAGTTACATATAATACTATATATATTGTTACATTATAATACAATAAGTATTAAAAAAAATAATTTAAATTTTGGTATTTGTACCAACATAGAGCAACAGTTTCCAGTAGAAATGCCAGTATATGTTATGGCATCACATTATCCATCTCCATGCACGTGAATGTCTTCTCAGAAACGAAAAAGAGAGTTTTGTCTTTTATATGTCATGCAAAAGATCTAAATGGATAACACGTAAATATCAGTGCGTGGAAACTAACGAAACTGTGGCTCTTATTTTTATTTTAAGAATTAGTCGGAAAACGTTTTAAAAAATTTCATACTGTTTTTTTTCTAGTATACATATTTATATTTATATGTTGACACATTCAAATTCAGAGTAAATGTATTTTTTGATAATTAAATATTTTTTTATGTTGAGTTTAAATGGTGTTCACAATAATATAAAATTTTCTCTTTGTTTAAAAAAAAAGTATAAATTCTTGTTGGCAAGAGAAAATATACAATTTGCCAAATATATATATATATATATATATATATATATATATATATATATATATATATATATATATTATCAGTTATCATTCTTATATTTAACTTAAAAATTAAGGAGATTTATATGTCTTGAACCCTTACAAAATAATACAATGACTTACAAAGTTATATCATGTTTATTCCGTATGTGATTATTATTTTACGTATTCATTTATGTTATTTCATACAAAATTATATGTATTTAATTTTAACATCATTAATTATATTGTTTTTCTTTAATTTTAACAACAATAACATAAACATGTTACATAAAAGGAACCTTATTACCGAAAAAAACTATTATGAAACTTATTGTTTAAAGGTATAAATGCTTCACCTAACAATTTTATTTTTATTTTTTATTTATTTCATCTTCACTATATCTATCTATCTATCTATATATATATATTAAAATATATTTATTATCTAAGTAAATTTCTCTTTAATATGACTTTAATATGGTCATTTCATCATTTTTATTTATTAAAATTTTAGACAACGTAGAAAAAATATTTATTCATTTATTTTCACATACGTATAATACAAAAATAAATCATTGAAGATAACTATCAACGTAGTTTTTAAAGAAGTTTTCTCACACTACAGCAAGATGTCTCTTTCAACTACATTATGAGCCGTGAAATAATTTAAAAATCAGTTCACATTTAAAAATATATCATAAGAAATATGTTAATCTATTTATATTTTTATTTTGAAGATTTTACATTCGAATTTACTTAAAAGTGTTATATACACAATGTTAAAATTTTGCATGCAACTTCCCACATTGCTAAATTAAATACTTAAGTATTTGCCTACAACTCTACACATAGTTCACCTATTTCCATTAACGCTAATTTATTAGCTTACTTAAAGCTTTAAATTAACTTTTTATAGTTGTGTTATTTTTTAATTAATTTGATACTTGAAAATTATACTTTTAACAACAACAAAAAAAGAAACTTTTTTAACATCCAAACCTAAATGATCATACTCAATTCAATTTACTCAATACAAAATAAAAAGGTTTTTTAACATTTAAACCTAATTGACCAAACTCAATTTAATTTACTTGAATTAGATTGAGTTTAACATGAAAAATGTAAAGACTCATCTAAATCTAATCTTATGTTTTTTTTTACTGGACAGAAGATTTGTTCAAATTTTACCAAATACCTCTACTCAAATTAAGTATACTACAAATTAATTTAACTATCATTATAAATAATTATTAATTTATAACAAATAAGTTATTAAACATTATTTAAAAAACATGAACTCAACCACAAAAAATTGTTGGATCCATCCTTTTCAACATTAGGGTAGATTGGTCCGAGAGAAAAATCGAAGTGTCCTTACCTACCCGGACATGAATCTCATCTCATATTTTCTTCCCAAAATTCATAAGAAGTCTTTATTTTTATATTTATATCTTCTGTTTTTACCTTTTAATTACAATAACCTCACATTATTTTCAAAATTTTTATTTTCTAAAGATTCCTGACGGAAAAAATACAAAAAAATTTGTCTCCACAAATCTCCATGACGTTTTTCCAAAAAGTAATTACTTTACTGTGCTTATGATATTTAGCATGGTAGAAAGGTTGTTTCGTCTTAAAAGAAGGTGGCAGAGGAGATTATTTCATCTTTCAAATCCATGTTTTTCGCACAAAATGGGAAAACTTTCTCTGATTTTAATTCTCTCCTACTTGTTATTTGTGAATACCCAATAAAAAGTAGACGAGAAAAAAATCAGCAAATGTTATGTTTATAAGTTGTTTTCACTTAATTCAAAAGAAAATCTAAAATAAGATTTTGTTTATTTCCTACTTTGGTTGAGGTCCCAGTGAGGAAGATTATTACAGAGTCAAGAGAAGTGGCCACGGTTGCTTTGGCCACTTCTTCTCCAAACAAGTTCCTTTGTTCTTCGCAATCTTTGAATTAATTTAAAACAATTTTTAATGTGATTTTTCTTACATATTTTTTTATAATATTTTAAAAAATAATTTATTTAAATTTTAAGTGAAGTGACACGTTTAAAATGGCAAATGTATCATGATAGTTCAAACATAATCTATCCTATCCTATCCCATGTGATTGGATTCATCTTACCATGTTCACTCATTTTTCATATACTATATCAATTTAAAAAATGATAAAATTATCATTTTTCAAACAATATTATTAATACTATATTTATTTATTTATTGTTGGCTGTTAAAAAAAAAGAAAAAAAAAGAAAGAGGTAGTAATTATATCAAAAACGTCTTTTCTCTTGTTCAGAATCAAATGTCTCCTATTTCGATTTTATCACTAAAATGATGAAATTATTTTCAAAATTTATGAACTTGAGTAATTTTAAAAAACTATATGGAAATTTGTAAGTAATTTCTTGTAAGTAATTTCGGAAAGAAACGTGTTTCCATGGCTTTTGGGCCGTGTAAAAAATTATAAGTTTAAAAAATAGTATTTGAAGTTTTCACGCTTAAATAACATATTGAGTTATAAAAATAAAAAAATATTTTTTATTTAAAAATATATAATATATTAATTAAAGCGTGAATTTTACCAGAATCCTATGTCGAAGTCAAAATTATAAATAATTTAATTAAAAGTCATATAATACAACATATATATTCTTATATTATAATAAATAAATAACTAAACGAAAATATTAAATAATAAATAAAAAATAATTAAATTTTGGTATTATGTGAAATTATTTTTTTATTATAAAATATAACTTTTATTAAGATTTTAAAATAATATCCTTTATTTTCATTTAAAATCTATTTAAACTCAAATTTATATTTGTAAAAATTATTTTGTATTATTTTATTTGAAGAAATGGCAAATACTAGTATGTATCAAATAATCGAATATGTGAACACCCAATTTACAACGAGACAAAATTTTAATTTGAAAGGAGTTATACTTATTTAAATATTTCTTAAGTTAATGATAATTCAATTTTAATATAGATATTTTAATAATTTTAGAAATATGTAAATTTATAATTTTATTTTATTTTATCATATCAATCGAATTATTTCTCAAAATTTGATTTATTTATCTTTATTTTTCATTCACTTTTTTTATGTTAAAACTAATATATTTTTATTGGACTCTTTTCTTTTTGTCCTTTTTATGATAATGAGATTTTTTTTTTTTTTAACTGCTAAAAATAAAATAAATTGAAGCATTTTAGGGGTGTTTCAACCCTTATACAGAGTATATATAAAATAAAATATATTATCCGAATTCAAATCTGAAACGAACAACAAATGACTTTTTTTTCATCTAACTCAACTAATACAGCTCTTCAAGATAGACATATATAATACAAGAGTGTTAAATTTGGAAGACAACTCTCTAAAGTATTCAAAATTATTATCCTTCAAACTCATCAATCACCACAACAAATCACCAAATATAGTGAGATATTTATAATAGGAAGTAAAGTTTTTGAGCACTATAAAAGGGGAGGTTTAGACGTAACGTTATGCATTAAGCAGAAACAGTATTCATCAGTGAAGATGGCACGTAAAGGCTTTCTTCTCTTTCTGTTCTTCGCTCTCTTTACCACATTCCCATCCATCAGTTTTGCGCAGCAGCAGTCATCTGCTGTCGAAGCTCTTTCTCTGAATCGAAGCAGTTTTCCCACAGGCTTCGTTTTCGGTACTGCATCCGCGGCTTACCAGGTTAATGTCTTTCTTATTATCATCGCAAAACCCTTCACTTTTCACTCTAACTTCACGTCTTTTTGTTATCTTTCTTCATCTCATCTACCTATAGTACGAAGGTGCTGCAAACGAAGGTGGAAGAAAACCAAGTGTATGGGATGCATTCACCCACAAACATCCAGGTTTTCTTTCCTGTGCTTCAATCTCTCATAATATCACATAAATTATGTTATACTTTTCAAACTTAAAAACAGTTCACAATAGTCTGATTATAAATGTGTAATAACTTGCAGAGAGGATAAGGGATGGAAGTAATGGAGATGTAGCAGTTGACCAATATCATCGTTACAAGGTAAACTCCATATTCTTAGTACGACAACATAGGATCAATCAAGAAAGCAATTATCTCTCTCCATCAATGTAATTAATTATCTTTTTGCTGTTGTTTTCGATTTATATAACAGGAAGATATTAAGATAATGAAGGATATGAATCTGGATGCATACAGGTTCTCCATCTCATGGTCTAGAATCCTACCAAGTGAGCTAAAACTCGATGAACAATTATTGTTTTTGTGATTATCGTAGTTGCATCTTTCATGTTAATGAGGTCTGTCTTTTTTAAAAATTATTCATATATAGACGGAAAGCTCAGTGGAGGTGTAAACCAAGAAGGAATCAAATATTACAACAACCTCATCAATAATTTGCTAGCCAACGGTCAACATTCTTGCTTTACTCTTGTTTTTTCTTAATTAATGTTTACATTTTATAGTAAGTGACAATGGTTATGTGTGAAATATTAACGTTGCAGGTCTACAACCATATGTGACACTTTTTCACTGGGATCTTCCCCAAGCTTTGGAAGAAGAATACAGAGGTTTCTTAAGTCCTCGCGTTGTGTAAGATACCAAATTTATTTTCTATTCAAAATCAGAAGTAACATAATTACAAAAATATGTTATACATAGTTATTAATTTTTTAAGATGACATGACATGAAACAACTAAATTAGATAAACATGTGAAATTGCCCAACTAAATTAGATATTTTCTCAAGTTCGCATTGATACTTTTGTTTATTTTGTTAAAATGACATAACAAAACAAAATTAGATAAACACGTGTACTTAGAAGAAATGGGGTATTATTTAAACTCATATTATTTTTACTAAATTCTTTTAATGTAAAACAAATAAATATTGATTCAATTTTATAGGAAATCAACCAAATAAACGTAAGAATACTAAGAGAGTTTCATGCACAATGTTTTATATATTTATGTGGAATTTTAAAATATGGTCAAGGAAGATTTGTTATTTACAAAACAATTTTTTAAATAATTCAACTTCCTATGTACAAAGACTCTTTGAATGATATGTAAGAAGTTTGTTTAGATGCATTAAGGGAGATATTTGTTTTTTTAATATACTAAATTTTACATCAATTTAAAGTGATGATTTTGTTGTATTCTTGATTTTCAGAGGTGATTTTCGAGACTACGCAGAAGTTTGTTTTAAATACTTTGGAGACAGGGTGAAACATTGGATTACTCTAAATGAGCCATGGTCCTATAGTAACAACGGTTATGCAAATGGGATTTTTACACCTGGTCGATGCTCTAAATGGCAAAATTTAAATTGTCTTGGTGGTGACTCAGGAACAGAACCTTATATAGCTTCACATTATCAACTACTTGCTCATGCAGCCGCTGTAGATGTGTATAGGAAAAAGTTTAAGGTCTTTTTTAGCCTTAATCAGAACTTTTAAATCTTCATATTTTATTAGATTTCCACACTGCTGTGAGGGTTCAAGTACCCTCACTATAATTCTTTTACTTATTTAACATTCAAAACACTTTATGCAGAATTCTCAAAATGGAGTCATTGGCATAGCACATATTTCCCATTGGTTTGAACCATATTCAAATAGCCAAGCAGATAAAGATGCTTCCGAACGAGCACTTGACTTTATGTTTGGATGGTAAGTGCTTAACTCTACAACATTAGAACACACATTATAGAAGAGAATGTATGCAATTGTTTTTATGTCTTTTGTTTTCAACCATTCTCAAATTTGATATTTTGATATGTAACAATAATTATAGGTACATGGAACCATTGACATCAGGAAAGTATCCAGAGAGCTTGCGTTCCCTAGTTGGTAAACGATTGCCGAAGTTCTCTGCTCAAGAATCAAAACTTGTTGCTGGTTCAATGGATTTTCTTGGACTGAACTATTACACCACTTACTATGCTGCCAATGTATCCAAAACCAACAAACCAAGTTATACTACTGACGCTAATGTCCAACAATTAAGTGAGGAAATCTTTCATCTATCAATTCTTTAATTATTTAAGTTATAAATGTTGAATTTGAAAGACTCACATTTTGCTTTTGTATCCATTGACCAGCTGCTAGCAACGGGGTTGCTATAGGTCCACAGGTATGTATTTGGTCATGTCAAATTGTAGATACATATCTTTATTACTTTATTGATTTTTCTATACCTTAAAAGTTGTAATTGTACATGCAGTATGGAGCAGATTGGTTATATATCTATCCTAAAGGATTTAGACAACTCTTGCTGTATACCAAAACAAAGTACAAGAATCCTTTGATTTACATAACATAAAATGGTAAACATACCAAAATTCATTTTTATTATCTTTAAAATATATTTCAAGTAAATATTAAACCAAAATTATTAAAAATATATAATTTTTCATATAATTTTATACCTTTATACGTAACTTTTCTTCAAACATATGATACCTTTATTTGTAGGAATGGGTGATCACAATAATCCAACACTATCTGTTACAGAAATGCTTCAAAATATTTATAGAATTGACTATTAGCACCGTCATCTTTGTTATCTACTCTCAGCAATAAGGTAAGATATTATTTTCCACATATAAATATTTATTTGTTTTTTAAATCTAATTTAAATTTATTTTACTGGCTTTGCTAGGGACGGTGTAAATGTAAAGGGATATTTTGCATGGTCATTGTTGGACAATTTTGAATAGAAAGATGGTTATACTGTACGTTTTGGACTAAACTTTGTGAATTACAAAGATGGGTTGAAGCGATATGCTAAACAATCTGCAAAATGGTTCAAAACTTTTCTTTAAAAGCATTAAACTCAAAAGGATATGAACGCCATATTCCTTAGCATCTAGCACACACTCTCCTATTAGACTTTAGAAAGTCTCTTTATTGTAATACAACTTAATAAAGTGTGTATTTGTTATTTCCTTTTATTAATACAATGAAGCTTATTTAGTATTTTATCTTTTTTTCCTTTTTTAAGTGTGATAAAACAATATTAATTATAATTTTATTATTGATACTCTTAGTTTTCACGTAATATTAATTATATTATATACATGCATTTCTTTCAATATATAAATAAAAATGGTTAAATAGAAAATCACATCAATATTTTATTACATTCTATAAAATTTATTGCAAAATTTTTCTAAAAGAAACTCAAACAATGTAGCATTCAGTTTTTGGTATATAAAATAGGCAAACTACGTATTATTATCTTAATCTCATATTTAATATATATTTTACTATAAAAAAAAGTTATTTAGAGACTAATTTTTAGCTATCAAATAAAATTATTGTTATTTGTGACTAAAATAATCACCAAGGAAGTTAAATTTTGATTGCTAAATAAGTACAAAATAGAAGTGTTGATTAAAAATTTAATGACTAATTAAGTTAAGATAATTAATATCTTACATTAATTACCAATTAACAATCATTTAACTAATATTAAATATCAATTAGTTTGACTTAACTCGTGATTAAATTTAATCATCACTTATATTTTATTTTATAGTTATTTAGTAATTAAAATTTAACTTTGTGACTATTGTATTTATAATTAACAACTATTTCATTTGAAAGGTAAAAACTAGTCTCTAAATAACTTTTTTTCTTATAATATTTACATTACGCAACCAACTATATAAAAAATAAAACGTAATGTAAACTTACAAGCGTTCTCTAGCTCTAATAGAATCATGTGTTCCCATATTAAAATATAATCATAGTGCAGATGATAAAAATACAGATAAAATAAAGGGATGAATTAATTATATAAGAAACAAATTTAATATAATTAACATTACACATCATGACTACCAAAGAATATTCATTTTATCAGTAACAGTTATTTTGATAAATTCTTTGCAGATGATTGGTTTTAAAGTCAGGCTCTGATAATAATGAGTTATATAATATAATAGTTTTGGCCATATATCCATTATGATATAGATCTCCGTTAAAATTACTTATAACCAAAGTAATTCGTTAATTATCTTATCAAGTATAAGTATAAGTGATTATTTACCTCTAATGGATGTCAAGAAATCTATTGTCTTCATTAATTTATATTTTTGTGTATATCACTCAATGTATTAATAGAAATTAAAACCTCAATTAATCTCTTCACTTAATACGATCAATTCAATAATACTTATTCAGTAGAAAAAATGATATTTAATAATCCAAAATTGGTCATTATTTATGTAACACCCAAAAAAAAATTATCTATAACATCTGATCTATCCAAAACAGTAGTTAAAACATAATGCATAATAAAGATATTTATATCGACCATTCACTAATATTGTATTTCAAAAGATTTCCTTCTTCATAGGAAATTAAAACATAACTAATTACATTTACACATATATTATATATACATATAAACAAAATAAGATTTTTGTTTTTCAAAAAACTTTTAAGGCTGCAACTGGCTCATTCAAGAGCACCTTCCACAGTACCATATGCAATATTACCTGCTCCCATGGCTCCTGTGTATAACACGATCATCGCAGTAGAAACAAATACACACCAGAAACAAGAAAGGGTAAGCTAGTAATTCAAAATATCTCAATTAATCTCAAATAATCACAAGTATACATCATTTAACACATAACAATCAATTAACAACATCTATCATTTAACTCAAGACATCATATAATATAGACAAACTCGATCTACTTCCAGAAGACTCGTGCATTGAATAGATCTCGAGATCTACACCTGTCATACTACCCCAATTTGTGTGTCTCATCTCATCACCATTAATCTCATATGACAGGGTTAATCCATATGACTGTCCTGACCAACCCTTTTTCATGTTGCAGTTTCAGTCATATGGACCTCCTTCAACTCTCACCACCTAGTAATATTCATCTATTTGATTCCTATTACTAGTAGAGTCAGGATATCAATCGTTAAACCATATCCTTAGACAATGCACATCCTATTTCTCAGCACAGATGTTTTCTTTCCTGAAAACACTATACCTACACATCACATACAATTCATATCATACATCATCAATTTTCATTCATCTATTCATTCAATTTCCATTTCAATCTCAACAATCTCAATAAAACTTCACCACTTTATATAATTATAAAATACCAGATACGATTCCTCAGTTAATCATGTACAAAAAACATATATCAAAGTCTTATCACAAGTCATATTCAATCTAGTAAACAACAATCAAAAGTTCTCACATATTACTTTCGAACATCATTACTCAAATCAGGTTAAATCACATCAAATCAAGATAAATAATCAAATATATTCAGTGCTCAAGGACCAGTCAGACCTGCAAGAAAGACTTGAGCACTGACAATCACATATTCAAGTACTTTATCCTGAAGTTATATTTGAAAGTAACTAATTAGTATAAAACAAGTTACTAGCTTCCCTTACCTGATGAAGATCTCTACAACAATTCCTCCACCCGATAAAGATGCTAATCTCAAAATCTAGGGATCTAGAAA
>Ga0209489_110076_pt1 | contig 11026 bp, 4 predicted proteins | sample SiratrowhiteBW_FD_187527 | JGI IMG/M metagenome (GOLD analysis project Ga0209489, IMG submission 187527) | Root nodule microbial communities of legume samples collected from California, USA - Siratro white BW (SPAdes) (version 2) | ecosystem: Host-associated > Plants > Roots > Nodule | place: USA...
TATATATATATATAATTTTTTAAAACACTCTAGCTTACCCTTATTTTTGTGTGGTGTTTGTTTTATTTTTAAATGTGTGATGATCGTGTATTATACTTAAGCAGAGTTTGACAGGTGGTGTGAGTCCTTAGTGAATTGATGGAAAAACTTTATTTTATTTTATTTGTAATTTTTACGAAGATATTTTTTATTAGATCTTATATGGAAAAATATATTTTGAAATACATTATGAATATATGGATTTTTATATTCATATTTATTATATAATTACTATTCAATAAAGTTTCTATTATATGAAAAATATGAAATGTTATAGTTTTTTTATCAATGCTATAATATACATATACACATATATTAGATACAAAAATGTGTTAAATACCTATATTTCATTGAACTTTCTATCACATAAATTATTTTAATTATTTATTAATAAAAATTAAATATATATTTCATCATACTTAATAATAGGTTTAAGATTTATTATTGTTTTTATTTTGTTGCGTTTAAGCGCTCGTAGTGTTGTGCAAAATTATATTATTTAAGAAGCAATGTCTTCCAAATTTTCCTATGTATATTATTAATAACAATTTACTCAATAGACTTGATATTGTGTAAAATATGATGTTATTTAATATCTTATATTTCAACTACAGAAAGTGAAATTTTGATATCTAAAATTGATATTATTTGATATATATATATATATATATATATATATATTTCCGCAGAATGTGAAATGTTGTTATCTACGTTATTAATATAAAAATTTTAAAACATTACCTGCACAAATTAAACGGTATGTTTTTCTAATGTAGTCTGTAATAAATTTATCAATTCAATTTAATATTATTTTAACAACTGAAAAATTTATTTTATTTTTATCAGTTAAAATTTACGTAAAAAAGTATTTTCTTTTTGTCAAAAACCGGGTGCAGAAACCAGTAGCGGTACCATTTAACGTCAGAAAGAACCCTGCGGCTGGGGCTGCGACTGCGACTGCGACTGCGACTGTGACCGCAACTGTAACATGCAAATGAAGTTTGTGGTGAAGAACGCATGTCGCAGCGGGGGTCGGGTTGGAGCACTAGAGATGGGAAGCTGCCCAAAACCCATAGAGACCCCCGCTCTTCTCCTATCCACTCGTAAAGGGCTTCCACATTTTATCGCCCCTGACCTACTCACTTCTCTCCCTTTTCCCGATTCCCATCTCCTTCAAATTTCTCCACTCCACTTGTAAGTAGTAACGGCGTCCAATTTTCATTATCTAATTCATGTCATTCTGATTCTCTTCTCGTCCATTTTTCTAGTTTGGAAGGTCTTGCTTCAACCACAATATCAAAAATAGGAGGCCTTCACCAGACGCTTGGTTTGCACCAATATGGAATTGCGGCAGTAGCCAGAGATTCCATCCAATGCCTTCCTGAGTCTAAGGGAGCTACTAAACTCGGAGCATCTTTTGAGACTCCTTGTGGTCGTCTGTTGGTAAATTTAGTGTCAATTGCTGCCTGCCTTGCCTTATACTGATCTATACACTCTGCTGTAGTTTTTCATTTTAAATAAGGATGAATCTGATGTATCTTCTAATCTTACATTGACATGCCCAGATTAAGCCCAAAGATTATGTTGAAATGATTTCATGCATGAGGCCAAATATATGGGCCACTTTGGCTGATGAGGTACCTGCTTGGGTGTCTGATAAAAGGAACAAAACCTCAGTAGACAGAACTGTCCAATGGCTTGACGATTGCCTTGCATTAAATCCGGTAAAGGACAATTTGTGTTTTCTTCTTTTACTCTACTTGTGATATGAATTGCGTCCTGAAGTTCATGAATTACCAGAAATTTAATAAATATAATGAATGTGGTTTCAATAATTTTTTGTCATAATTTGAGTCTATTAGTTGGAAAGACGAATTAAGTAACAATGAATGATGAATGTGAAAACATTGTCATCACATGCTTCACAGGTTTCTTTCTACTCGTCATTAACAACATATAATGGTATCTAGAAAGACCCTAGAACTTTTATCATGAAATGATCTTTGCTTTTAATTTGAATATAATGTGAATTTTTGGTTTCTTTTAATTTGTCCTTACTTTTTATGCAAACACTACAAAAAGCATTTTTGTCACTTCTCACTTCACTCTTCGGCCGCTGATCCTGTAAAAGTTCTGAACTCCAACATTTGAATACTTTGTTTCACTTTCCCTTAATATTCAGTAATTTCCTTTAGCCTTCAAAATGTAACATATTCTAGCCATTGACATTTACATATGCGAAGAGTGTTCCTTAGACTAAGATTTCCAATGCCTTCTTGGAGAAAAGAATTTGAATATCATAATTATGGCAAAAGATGTGAAAACCTGAGGCATGTATAGAGCATTTGTAACCACAAAATATAATAAAAATAAAAGTTATAGACAAATCATAATTCTAATTCTAGCTCTTATTTTTATTAGATATAAAATCTTAAATTATAACAATAATCTTAAAGAATGGACTTTATATCCAACTCAACCTCACAAAATTTACGTATAAGGTAAAGTTTGTTGATCGAAGCTGTCCGGTCAAATAATTACAGTTAAATATAGTACTAGGAAGTGACTCCTAAGTAGTCTCCCAAGACCTCAACTACCTCTGAGGTTATTTGACTTAAACAATTACTTAAAGAATTGTAATTTGGAAAGGTGACTCAAATGACACTCATGTGATAATTAAAAAACACTTCGTATTAGTTCAAATCCCATCTTTCATAAAAGGACCAAATATATCAAGATTGCTTGTCATTTCATTCGAGAAAGGATTGTATCTAGAGATATCAAGACTGAATTTGTTAATTTAAATGATCATTAGCATATATTTTCACTAAATCTTTATGGGGGACCTTGAATTGATTATATTTGTAACAAGTTTGGTACATAAGATCTATATGTACCATCTTGAGGGAGAGTGTTGAATGTAACGGGCTTAGCACATATTTTTGTTAGTTTATTGTGTTATTTTGTTTTTCCCTAAACAACTCTATGTGCGTGTATTTTACATAATAGAGACTAATTCTATATTTATTTTTTAATTTTTAATAACTTTAATAGTTGCTTCTTACATCCCATTTATGCTTTAGCTAGCATATCTGTTTACAGAGGGTCTTTCTAAAGAACAATTTCATGATCTCACATCCAAGTTGGGAATGATAGATATCTATTTACCATCTTGTGGGGAGTGTTGGATTATGAAAAAATATTTTTTTTTAATTACAAGGAGATATTGTAATCATTACAAGTGTGGTACTATATGATACTAGAAATCATTGTAATGATTATGCTAGTGGATGGAATTCTCTCTCTATATATAACTCTTGTACATATTTGTATTGAATCAATTCAATCAAGATCTTTTCCTTTCGTATGGTTAACTCTTATCAAGTCTATGAATCATCATCTCATTTTGTAATCAATAAAATTAACTAGTTTAATTATATTAATGTCTGAAAATTAGGCAGTTGGGTCAGTCTTTGGTGCTATTGTTGGAGGCCCAAATTTGGATGCAAGAAAGCGATGTGCAGTGGAGGTGGCCAAGCGAAATGTATCAGGTTTTTTTTTTGTTTTTTTTTTATCTATAGTTGTTTTATACATTGGTGTTAATGTGTTTACACTTCTTTTTGTGTTAAAATCTCTAAAAGTATGCTGAAGATGGTGTCAAAATCTCTAGAAATATGCTGAAGATAATATTCCCCCTCACAGGATACTTCCTTGTACAGATTTTATTCCATAATTAGGAGAATATGGTGGCTGAATATTTTGTTTTTATTGTACAGAATCAATGATGCTGAATTATAGGATAGATTGAGCCTATTATATTCCAGTAAATTAGGATTTCCCATAATTAGATTCTTTGTATTCTATTAAAGAGCAATTGCTCTTTTGTGAAAATCATCAAAATCATTTTTTCTGACATATCAAAGCTCCAAAAAATCCTTGGGAGCCTGTGTAATCATCTGCGCAACCTGCATTGTTGCAAATCCCTCTTTCTTCCGCTGTATTCCCTCTAGGCTTGCATTGCCATACTTCAAACCACCAAGATGTCTGATCCAAAGAAAACCCTTAACCAATAAGACAATTTGGGTAATTTCAAACTGCAATACATCCAACCTAGCATGTGATTCAATGTGAAAACCTACCTAAAATGGTCTCATTTTGTCCAAACCTTTCCCAAACGGAAGGTCAAATAAAGTCATCTTCATTAACAATGTTCCTATTTTTCAAATCCCAATTTTGCAGCATGGGACGAGCTAGATGAGGTTGCAATGTCATTGTTGTGCAATGCCATGAAACTGAAAGTTAGTGATCCTTACATGTTTATGAAGATAGCTATTGAGATATGGGATGGCTATAGATCTATTCTAAGGTTGGTGATGCTATGATAGAGGATGAATATGCATAGGAAGCTTTCATAAGTTTCAATTTTGTGCAAGATTACAACCTTGAGAATGAATCTCATATTTGTTTAAAACGTGAAATAAGTCATGGATGAGCTTTAATTCATAGATTCAAACAAGACAAGAACATAACATGAAACTAAAAACAATATAAGAATAAGATTGGAAATAATGAGGTGAATAGAACATATTAAGAACAAGTAATGTCTGAGAATATAACCAAAGAGATAGAAAATACGTAGGTGAAAAATGGAGAACACTGTTGGGTATCCAAGTGTGAGTTTAAGTCTCACATTAGGTAGAAATGAGTAAGTTGAGCAATATATAAGAAAGAAAACCCATAAACCTAATGCCTTAAGTGTTGGGTTGAAGTGGTGTCATTCCCTTATGTGGTTTGACTCATTTTTCATTCTTATGAGATCTCGCCGGCTATGCCCTCTCAGATTCTCCCAACAAGTGGTATCATACAGAGCCGAAGGTTTATGACAGTGACCGGCTCATACGAGTGCTCGCTCGATGGGGAGTGTAGAAGAGGGACTCTTACTTGAAGGGGAGATTGTTGGGTATTCAAGATAAGTGAGGTGGAGGATTACCACTTGAATTTCAAAATAAAACTCAAAAGATAGAGGATCACTCTTTCAAGAGACAATACTTTAGAAAATATTTGTCAAAATTGAAATGAAATGAGAGGAAAAATTCAAATTTCAAATGGATGGTCTAGAAAGATCTAGCTTAGACGTCAAGCATGAGCTTTCATGTGCCTTGCTTGCTTCATCTTTTGCTTGTGTAACTTGCTCTCCAAGGCACCAAAAGAGCACATGCTTTCCTTGTCTTCTTTGATCCATTGTTGAGAATGGTAAGCTAATTTTGGGCTTTGATTGATTCCTTAATAGAAACCCCAATCTACAATTCCAAATTTAAAGAAATTAAACTAAAAGAAATTAAACAAGATCCTAAACCCTAAACAACGGAAAACCTAATTTTTAGCAACATCGATACCATACTTGGTAAGATGATCAACATAACCTTGACTCTTAAGCCATAATTTAATATTTGAGGCCTAAGTATCATAATTAGTTCCGTCCAATTTATCAATAGAGAGATGAACATTGACATAATTAGTATATAATTAGTATAGATGGACGAATTAGTAGCGGAAGAAGCCATAGATGAAATGAGAAATAAACCACCTTGGAGGAGAGAGAAAAACCCTAAAAATCAAGTGAACTCCCATTAAGATGACGAAGGCAGAACCCAAACGTGGACAACATTGGGATTCCGAGGATGGTAATTGTCGTCAGAATCAGCGTCAGACCTGTCGACACATGCAGCATAAAGTGACAACGGTGGCACAACAACATGAGGGCATGTCGAAGCTCCGATCACTACAATTTCAGTGGCACGATGATCGTCTGGCCGAGACGAGTCAGATGGTGATATCATTGGTCCAATCGGCAACAGAGGCGACATGGTGGGGCAACAACATCGGAGCAGTGTAGGGGAGGAGTAGAGATAACAGTTGGAAAACACCGGTGAACGGTGGGTTTGCTGAAAAAAAATTAACCCTAACCCTAAGTTCTAGATACCATAAAATAAAGAAAATAAATAAATATAAGATTAATGTCTCTAGTGTAAAAGACACACATAGGGCTATTTATTTATAGGTAGTAAGAGTAATAGAATAACACAAAATATGGGCTAAGACCGTTACATTCAATAGTCTAGAATAATTCACAAAATATATAGTTTTGAAAGTTGCCCAAAATTGCAGCTTGAATTTCAATCATGCCTACTGTTGCAATGCAATGAAGTAAAACAGAAATTTCAACACCGTTTTATTTCACCTTTTTTATAAGAAAACACTACTGTTTCAATCTTCTATTCTAGCTTGTGAATGTCAATGGTCAAAGCCTGGGATGTTGGAGAGTGTATGAGGCACTTCATGGCGATGTCTTGGGATGTTGCTTGATGTACTAATGCACAATTGTAAAAGATAAATCATTATTTAAAACAATTTTAAAATTCTTTCTCCACACTCAATGCAAACATATAGTAATTTCATGGCACAATGGTCACAATTTGCATGATTTAAGCCACAATATAAAATATTTAACTTTTTGTATATTTTCTTTTTATGCTATGTGATTTATTAGATCTTCAAATGAATGTATTGTTTTGATACATATGATTCATGAATTGTAATGACTGATGCAGGTTATTGGATTGGAGGATTTGGTCTAGGAGAGGGCATTGAAGAACGGCCTGCTCTTCTAAGTGCTGTTATAGTAAGTCCAACTGTAGTAATAGTTTAGTTACTTCAGTAAGTTGTTATTGTAATTGGATTTTCTTTAGGAAACATAAATACTATTCTATAAGTACTATTTATACTCTTCTCTAATTATAATTAGGGTTTCACCTTGTAATATATGAGTTAAAGGTTTGTCTTAAAGGATTTTGCATTTTACTATATGAAACTTCAATTATAATTGAAGAACAACACTTACAGACTTGTGTATTATTTAATAAGTAAAAATACTTTAATTAATCTTGACAAGTATGTGTATTACAATGAATACTATTGTTACGTGATTTTCATATTACTTTTTGTATCTGTTTGTGGATATTCCACAAATATTACTATTTATGCTTCTAAGAAAAATCCGTGTCTAGTTATTCTCCCTTTTTTATCCTAATATAAACAATATATCTGTATTGTAGTATATGAGTAAGGTGGATACCTCTTGTGGCTCTCTGTTATTACCAAGTCTTACTACAGTACAGAGTAATGTGAAGGCTGAGATGTGTTCTACTTTCTTCTGTCAAGCATAATGATTTTTACTTATTCAAAATTTTATTCAAAATGCACATTTTGTTAATGATAAAGTACTCCCTCTATTTGAAACGTGTCTTTCCTTAATTGCAGTTACTATATCCCGCCTTAGTTGCAGTCATAAGTTCTTAAAGGGTTCATTTTTAGAAATTGTAGTTGTGGGCTGTACATTTCCATTTCATTTTTACTACATACACATTATTGGATGCTTCTATTGTTAATATGATACAATTTTCCTTTGATCGAGAAATCTCCTAGAGGAAATTAGAAAATAGAGAAATAATAATAGATGAATGAGTCACATAATCAACAGATACAAATTCATTCATGTCAATAAATAGCTTAAGCTTTTGGGAGAGTTGGTTGTTGGTGAAAGTTATATCCTTTGATATCATAATGTGACCTTGTTCCCAGGATGTCTTGCCAGATGAAAAGCCACGCATGATCAGTGGGCTTGGGCTCCCAGGTACACCTAGTTTAATATCTCTGTTATCCTCCTGCTTTGCTCAATGCATGTGTTTACTTCTGTTTCTTGATATTTGGTTATCTTTTCCTTTTCTCTTCTACCTTTTCTTTTCTCTTATTGTAATGAATAGAGTTCATGGACCTCAATCATTTTACTTAATTGGCTGATGTTATGTTGAGAACTGCTACATAATCTTGAACAAATAGTCATTAAGATAGTTAAATTGTAAATGTTGATCCTTTTCACTAGGTGTGGAGTTGATAAAAACTCATCTTGATTGTTCTATTATTCACACTTGTGCTCAGCTAATCTATAGAACTTGTGCATCTTAAAATGGACTATTTCTAGAAATACAAATTTATTGTGCTTAAAACTGATCTCAACTTTACAGAGGAGATCTTGGAAGGAATTGACGCTGGGATTGATCTTTTTGATTCAACGTGAGTAGCTAATTCCATTTTCATTTGCTCAATATCCCTAATTTCATGATCTATTGTGTTATGGAATTTGAATGGTTTCTGTGATGGTTCATAGGTACATATATTCCCTCACACTTGGAGGATTTGCACTAACGTTTTCACTAAACAAGGGTGGAGATCAATATGATTTTCAGAAATGCCAGATTGAAAGGGACCTGACTAAAATCAATTTGAGAGCAAAAGTTTACAGGTACGGGATCATTTTAACTGCTTTCTGATTTTGATGCTATCAATGAGCCCGACTTTATGAAACTTGAATGTAAATGGATGCTATTTAGTTATAGTTTTTAATTAATCTAGTTCTCATTCCCTGTTTTAGCTGAGGTGAAAGAAATAAGTGTGATAGAAATAATAGAAATAAGTTGGTAAAGTGGAAATAGATGAGGATTGAAGGTGTTTAGTTGAAGAGATATAGAAGAAATGAATAGAAATAGGTAAGAAATAGCCCATCCTTTTCCCCTTCAATGAACCAAACGGAGGCCGGGGTTATTGAAAAGATTAGTGACAAAACAAGTCAGGAGAGATTAGACCACTCTGGTACCATGTTAAGAAAAGAGAAACCAAAAAGAAATATAATGAATTACACGAGTATTTTTATTTATAATGAAAAACGGATACAATAATAAGGAACAAAATCAATATCCAATAATGGGAAATATTTGGTAAGATATTTCTCTATCAAATCATATTATATTTTCCTATTTTTGGTACGCTGCTTTGTGTAAATTAATTCTGTTCACTCCTTTCATTCAGTGTAGTTGCGTTATAATATTACTGAATTGCTTGAGTAAAAAAGCACTCAACAGTCCATATGTTTATATTAGTTCATGAGTTAATAGATTTATGATTAGTAAAGGGAAATAAGTACAATTTCCCAACATTTATATGGATTTGAACAATCATGTAACCTAAACTTTAAAAGGCTAATTATTATACCTATACCTATTCTCAGTTCTCAAACTGGAACATACAAGTCAAATGCTCCAAGCTTGGAACAATAAGGTTTTTGGTAAAAAAGAATTATTGATAATTTGTAATAAAATAGCCTCTTACTATAAAATAATTTCTGAAACTCATAAATCCCTGTATCCTCAAAAAATCATTTTTTAGAAACTTAATTGAATTCTGGCCAACTTAGACAAAGAGGTCGGCTTTTTTACAAATAATACTAATTGCTGCCCTGTTTGTATTGGATACTATCAGACCAAGTTTGGGGAGACCCTTTAATTACCATAAAGAAGTTTGTTAAGCCGGCAAATCATGGCTTCGCTGCAAATCATACTGAACAGCTCTGATCATTGGAATTATGGGACTTAGAGGGTAAAGAGAGGAAAGGAGAATAAAGACAGAATATAATTGATATTGAATCCTAAGAAAGAGATGATTTCTAAGATACTTTAAATGTTCCAACCTATTGTATTGATATTATGAGATATTCCAGCAAAGAACATATTGATTAAAAATGAAATAAACTTAATATCACCTTGTTTACTCATCTTTCTGCTTGTGTTTTCATGCAGGAAAGATATGTCCCCCATTTTAGGAAACTGCACCTGCTATACATGCCAGAATCATACTAAAGCATACATCAATCACTTATTTAATGTTCATGAAATGCTGGCACAGACTCTGCTAGAAATGTATGAATTTCTCTGCTTCAAATTATAGTATCAAACATAATATTATTACAAATAATTAATAATTTGAACATGCAAGCATTAATGTATACTGAATTTTGCAGCCATAATACACACCACTACCTGATGTTCTTTCGTGTAATAAGAGAAACAATAAAGGATGGAAGATTTAAGAAATTTCGACTGACATTTATTGAGAGCAGGCGTGTGCATCAGGAAACGGAAGCTGTATGTGCTTGAGATCCCATAAGTTTAGGTGTATCTGTCTGGATTTTAGCTTAGATTTGATATACCTATGAAACATGAACTAAATATTATATACGAAAGGACATCAATTTTTGTAGTGTAAACTGGTTTGTTTGGCTGTCATTAGATAGAATTTATTTATTTGATAGCAGAATGTTTGTCTTTGTTTATTACTTTTGTAATTAATGATGCTCACATCATTCTTCTTACAGAGAAAAAGTACCGTATGACCTATATATGATGTAGTTACGATAGTGCATGTAAATCAACTTGATACGTGTCTCCTGCTTCACAGAAGATAGACATGTCATCTATTGGACTGTGAGTCTGCTTAAAAACGTTTATCCCGGAAAAGTAAAACTATCTTTTTGTTGAGAAGGTTGGCCATACATTATAATCTTGGTGTTCCTTGAATTAACCTCGAAAGTGTTGCTGAATGGGGGTAATAAGGCTTTTGATTCAAGAGAAAACTAGAGCGTAATAGACTTTAGGCAATTCCTTTCTGTTCTCCTATATTTTCTTCTTGCACATGTTGTCACAATGTAGTGATGAAAATAACCTTTAAAATTTATTATAATTTATGGAAAATGTTTTGCGAAATGTATTAAACAACTTTTAGATTATGCGTTCTTGAAGTGTTCTGGAAAAAATATATTTTAGAATGAGGATTCCAAATATCATCCTAATGGATCATCCGCTCTGTGTTGTTGTATCTTTCGTTTTTTACTTCAATCTTTTTATATAACACTTGAAAAACTTCATAAACTAAGTTTTGATTCTACAACATCTTTTGTTAGCTTTCAGAGCATATCTTCATATTTAACTTTATTTAAACTTATCACATTTTTTCTTTCCTTTATCTTTTATCTACTTTATATATATATATATATATATATATATATATATATATATATATATATATATATATATAT
>Ga0209489_110078_pt1 | contig 11020 bp, 4 predicted proteins | sample SiratrowhiteBW_FD_187527 | JGI IMG/M metagenome (GOLD analysis project Ga0209489, IMG submission 187527) | Root nodule microbial communities of legume samples collected from California, USA - Siratro white BW (SPAdes) (version 2) | ecosystem: Host-associated > Plants > Roots > Nodule | place: USA...
AAAAATATATATATATATATATATATATATATATATATATATATATATATATATATATATATATATATTCCTCTGCAAGCAAAAACCAAGCAAATTAAATGTTGTAAACCTACTTGCTCTTGATCGGATTCAAACTTTTTATGAGCTCTTTAAGCTTTTCAGTGGTTCAGATATCTAAGAGACGCAGTGACAAATTGTACCCTTCAACATTTTGAAAGGGGATTGCAGGTTTTGTAAAAAATAAAATTCAACTTCTTAATTGAATTAATGCATGACTAACTTATTCTCGGGCTATGGGTGAGTGACTCTTGCTTTTCCAATCAAATAGAAGGACAATATTAACGGTTAACAAATATTATAATATCACAATCAATATAATCGTTATAAAAATAAATTGATAAAATTATTTTTCTTTTCAAATAAACATATAATAACAAACAAATCCTTAAAATTTGGAAATTATCTTTCCATAAATTATAGCAATTATCTTGAACTATTATTTTTAAAAATATCATTGAATGAAAGCCTTATCAAGATTAAGGATATATCTTTTAGTTTATTATTTCATTTTATTCTTAAAATTTATTTTAATACTATAAAAAATTATCAATAGTTCAAAAATAATATAATTGTTTAGCATAGATACCTTAAAACATTTATTATTATTTTAAATATAATAATTAAGACCTTTTTAAAATGTATAATTATTATGATAATGCTAAAAACAAGTAATTAATTAAAATATTAAAAAGTAACAGAACTATTATCTTTTAAATATAATAATCAAGATCTTTTAAGATTTAACCTTTATTTGAAGAATATTTTAAAGATATGATTGATAAGTGCGATGATAATCTTGTAATGGTTACATTATTTAATAACTGATGATAGTAAAAAAAAAAAAAAGAAATGTATTATGTAATTCTCGAATTATAGTGACAGTTTTCAAGAAATTCCAATGGTTTGTAAGTGCAGTTTAGAAAAATAATCGATTTTAAGAAATTTTCAGATTAATCAATTAAAATAATTTTAAGAAATTTTCATGCCAATTTTCAGTTAGTTGCATACGCTTCAATCAATTAGTTTGATAATCAAGATACTGAATGTCAATTTCTCAAATTTGCACTAAAACAAAAACAATCAATTGAAATATAAAACTAATTAATTTAATTTTTGAGAATAAACTAGAAATTAACAAAATTAGTTAGATTTTGTAAAATACAGTTTATACAATTCAAAATCCGAAAGGTACATTCAACCTAATATTGAATAGTTTAATGAACACGTAAGTACAATTCCTAGAATTAATACACAATACAAAATATGTTGAATAAGAAAAAATAAATCATTTTATGTTAAGAACAATTCAGGTTCAATTATGCAACATGACAATTTGGGAATTGAAGATTAAGGAGAGATCAAACACACAAGATTTATATTGGTTAATCCTTTCTCAATGGCTACATCCAGTATTTCTTATCAACAAACAAAGAAAATTCACTAATCACACTCAATTGTACACCTTATACAATCAAGACACTTTCTTTCACCATGTAGAAACACAACTATGTAGTTATCTTCTACCTTACATCCTGCAATTTCATATACACTGCATACACACAAGCCAACAATGCTATAAACCTCTATAGCAATACAAAGAACACCTAATTTAACAAATTTTGTATAACTAATATGTTTTTGCAAACAATTTGAAACAACAAGTTCAAAACTAATTTGCAAAACTCTTCCCTATGTGACAAGACATGTACAGTGGAGATTTTCAAAACCGGTAAAATCGACTCAAGAACTCCTTATTGGTCAAAGATCTTCTTTGAAGCCAATCTTGATTTCCTTCTTGAAAATTTCAAGCAATTCTCTCTCTATATATTCAACATATATTTTCTTTGTATTTTTTGTATATCTCAGTATGTCAGTATTATTTCAAATTGTACATAACACTTGTATTTAACATTGTTCTGAGATTGTTGTAAAAAAAATTTAAAAACCAATTACTGCTTAATATGTTAGTTGGTACAAATTGATCAATTTAAAATTTGATAAATCAATTTATTTTTACCAAAAACAAAATTTTCAAAATATGTTTTTTTTTAAGTTTCAATTAATTTTGTTAAGGTTTCTTGAGTAACCCCACTGATGTTTGAACCTATGCTCTCGAGCCATCAACTTCCACACACACGCTAAACTAAACACAAAGTCTTCATCTATTATTTGTCTTCAGTTTGATTGATTTTGTTTTTTACTTGACTTTACAAAATTTACCAAATACTAAATATGTGAGATTTCCAACACAAATTTAAATAACAAAACCCAATTCATACATTGCTTGAAAATAAATAAAAATAAAAATAATGATAATTATAATAAGTGAATATAACAAACATGAAAACAAGTAAGGAAGAGACTCAATAGATCTGAGACAAAGAAGTAAGAGAGGATTTTGGTTTCGGTTTAGAGTGAAATTTTGCAAGATGATTTAAAAAATGGTTGACATGGTCAAGCACATGTAAAGTGAAATAATACCTTATGATATGGTCGTAGGGATGATAACAGGGTGAGGCAAGTGCATGTTTGATTATATTGATCATCATCCCCAAACTAAATTTCACATTCATTTTCTCTCGTTAAGTATAAAATTTATGTCTCATTCTAATCCTATCAAGAAAGTGGTATACTCATATTCAAGTTCTTCCTCATATTATCCAAAATATTAATTAAACATTTTCTTATAAAAATAAAAATCACATAAAAAAACATTATATTATCAAAGGTTCAAAGTACACACATGTCAACACCTAATTTCTTTTACATAAATAATAAAAAATGTGTCTAAAAATAAAAAATAAATAAATTTTTCCAATAAAATTAAAATAACTAAAAAAATTAAAATACTTTAAAAACTAAAATAATTAAAAAAAACTGAAAAAAAGTAAAAAATAAGGTAAGAGACAAATAACCGTTTTAAACAATCCTCCCTACTCTCTCTATTTTCCTCACTCTTAACTCTCACAATAAAAACAAAATAAAAAGATAAAACAAAATAGAAAATAAAATAACAAAAAATAGCCATTTTAAAATGGCTCCCACAATCGCATTTTTGTCTGGAAAATGATATTTTGACACCACTGTTCACGTAACTCCTATTTAACACTCCTACGTGTCACACGGGTCCCACCAGCGAAAAAGAGAATGCATTTTCTTTTGTTGTGTACGGAAGGATAATTTCGTCAAATATAAAGTTGCAACCCATATATACGAAACTATTACTGAGCTAACTACTTAGGCCAAAAGAGCTAACCATATAATTTCCTGTTCGGTTTTCTATGGCAAACAACTTATTTAAACATGGTAAATCACTTAGACGTATTTCTTCAGATGTCATCTTCAGTTAACCACTTATATGAACATGGTAAACCACTTAAACATGTACTTATTTATTCAGATGTCATACTCAGTTAACCACTTATTTAAACATGGCAAACTACTTAGACATGTAGTTATTTATTCAGATGTCATACTCAGTTAACCACTTATATAAATATGGCAAACCACTTAGACATGTACTTATTTATTCATATGTCATACTCAGTTAACCACTTATATAAACATGACAAATCACTTATATGAATATGGTTAACCACTTAGCCATGTACTTATTTATTCAGATGTCATACTCAGTTAACCACTTATATAAACATGACAAACCACTTATATGAACATGATAAATCACTTAGACATGTACTTATTTATTCAGATGTTATCCTTAGTTAACCACTTATATAAACATGGCAAACCACTTAGACATGTACTTATTTATTCAGATGTCATACTCAGTTAACCACTTATATAAATATGGCAAACCACTTATTTAAACATCACAAATCACTTAGACATGTATTTATTTATTTAGATGTCATACCCAGTTGACCACTTATACAAACATGACAAACCACTTATATAAATATGTCAAACCACTTAGACATGTACTTATTTATTCAGATGTCATACTCAGTTAACCACTTATATAAACATGACAAATCACTTATATGAACATGGTAAACCACTTAGACATGTACTTATTTATTCAGATGTCATTCTCAGTTAATCACTTATATAAACATGACAAACCACTTATATAAACATGGTAAACCACTTAGACATGTTCTTATTTATTCAGATGTCATACTCAAATAACCACTTATTTAAACATGGCAAACAACTTATTTAAACATGGCAAACAACTTAGACATGTACTTATTTATTCAGATGACATACTCAGTTAACCCCTTATATAAGCATGGCAAACCACTTATTTAAACATGACAAACCATTTAGACATGTACTTATTTATTCAGATGTCATACTCAGTTAACCACTTATATAAACATGACAAACCACTTATATGAACATGATAAATCACTTAGACATGTACTTATTTATTCAGATGTTATCCTTAATTAACCGCTTATATAAACATGGCAAACCACTTAGGCATGTACTTATTTATTCAGATGTCATACTCAGTTAACCACTTATATAAATATAGCAAACCACTTATTTAAACATGACAAACCACTTAGACATGTACTTATTTATTCAGATGTCATACCCAGTTAACCACTTATACAAACATGACAAATCACTTATATGAACATGGTAAACCACTTAGACATGTACTTATTTATTCAGATGTCATTCTCAGTTAATCACTTATATAAACATGACAGACCACTTATATGAACATGGTAAACCACTTAGACATGTTCTTATTTATTCAGATGTCATACTCAGTTAACCACTTATTTAAACATGGCAAACAACTTATATAAACATGGCAAATCACTTAGACATGTACTTATTTATTCATATGGCATACTCAGTTAACCGCTTATATAAGCATGACATACCACTTATTTAAACATGACAAACCATTTAGACATGTACTTATTTATTTAGACGTCATACCTAGTTAACCACTTATATAAACATGACAAACCACTTAGACATGTACTTATTTATTCTGATGTCATACTGAGTTAACCACTTATATAAACATGACAAACCAATTATATGAGCATGACAAACCACTTAGACATGTACTTATTTATTCAGATGTCATACTCAGTTAACCACTTATATAAACATGGCAAACCACTTATTTAAACATGACAAACCACTTAAACATGTACTTATTTATTCAAATTTGATACTCAGTTAACCACTTATATAAACATGACAAGAATAGTTAGGTGTCCTTGAGATGCTTGGGAAGAACAATTGTTGTCAGAGTTGTGACAAGAATGGTTGTTATGGAATTCCCTGAGTTCATTACAAGGGCTACCAAGGAAATTTCTATATTTTGGTCATGGGCATGCTTGATCCTAGTCTTTGGGATGTATGGAATTCTCTCGGCCAATCAACGTCACCTAGTGCATTGTCGTAAAGGCTATATCAAGTCTGGAGAAGCTCCACTCGAAAGGGTTTGTGTGTGGTAATGTGAAACCAGAAAACTTTCTATTCCGAATTTGCTAATGATAAGAAACTATATCTTATTGATCTGGGTCTATCTTGTAGATGAAAATAAACATAATTCGGTTAGCATGTTGATCATGACCATGAATCCGATTTGTAAGGGAACTTTGTTGCATTGGATTCCAGTGACAAAAAGCCGAAAGCAAGGAGATGCAGTTCCGATTTCGGTTGATCATGACCGCAACTGCATCCCCTTACTTTCGACTTTGTCGCTGGAATCCGATGCAGCAAAGTTCCCTTACAAATCGGGTCTCCGATCATGATCAACATGTTGACCGAATGATGCTTCTTTTCATCTACAAGCTAGTCCCAGATCAATAAGATATAGTTTCTTATCATTAGCAGATTCGGGTTAGCCAAACAGAAAGTTTTCTGGTTTCACATTACCATACACAAACCCTTTCAAGTGGAGCTTCTCAAGAATTGATATAGCCTTTACGGCAGTGTACTAGGTGACGTTGATTGGCCGAGAGAATTCCATACATCCCAAAAATCATATTATATAAAGATAAGAAGAATCAATACTTGAAATAAAGAAGAGCTTTGATTCATCATCTGTTAGTTATGTCCTTCCTGATCAATGACCTCTCTCTAAAGAATAAGAGAGAATAGTGTGTACAAACTGCTCCCAAGGTCAGAAGCGTATACATATAAAACTGTCTTCTTTATTCTTTAATAGGGTAGAATAAAAAGTGACTCTCAGTTGTAGAGACTCTTCTATATATTATTAATTAATAATGGGCTCAGCCCACCTATTATCACCTGACCCAATAAATATTCTCACAATATAAACAATATTATTTTATATAACCAAATTAATAATAACAATCAAATAAATAACAATTACATAATATTTTGGCAAATAAGTTAATCTAGAGAAATTACTAATTTATGTATGTCCACAAAATAATTAATACAACAATCTCCCACTTGGACAACATAAATTAGATCACAATATTGAAAACTAATCTAGAACAACTCACAACATGCGACCACCATAAAATGCCAAAATATTACAACATATCTAACAAAAAGTTCCAAAATGAAATATGTAAGCATCTTATCACTTCAGAAAATCACACTAGAAGGAGTGATGATATCATACAGAAATGAAACACCTACATTTTAGTGAACTTTATAAATCTGAAATATACAATTATGTTCCAAACATCTGCCCAAAAAGTTATATGAGACTAAAACAATATCACCACAATAACAAATTGAGACTGGGTCCAAAATGTCTCAAAATTATGCCATAACATCAATTGAACAAATCATAATAAACAAAATATGACAATACAAAATAATGGTCATCACAATAATAAATAATTATTGTCAATCATCTCAATAAATACAACAATACAATAAATGAGGTTCAAAAGGGAAGTACATATTCAACAAAGAAAACTCCCACTAAACCAAAACATCAAAAGACCTCATTACATCCATACGGGTTACATGCTCAACAAAGATTTTAACAGTCAAACCCTTAGTTAAGGGATCTGCAATTATAAACTCTGTGGGAATATGATCAAGTTTCAGAAAAACAATAACCAATTGATTTAAATCAAGACTTCAAGAAGATCTATTTTAAAAACAAATGCAATCAATTACTTAGAAAATTTGGTTTATTGAAAATTCAAGTTAAGAAATATCCAGAAACCTGAATATGTGTCACAGTTTCAGAGAAAATTTTCAAATATTCTTTGAAAGAAACAATTAATTTTAATTGCACGCGAAAGACAGTTAATTGCGCAACAAGAAGAATCAAGACAAGTGTTCAAGAATAGGGAAAAAAATATCAAGAATACAAGTTTTTATCCTGGTTCACCCTTCCTCAAGGGCTACGTCCAGTCCTTTGCAAACTAACAATGATTTCCACTAGAAAAGATCTTCAAGATCAGTATCAAACAATACAATACTTGCACCCTACAAGCACACCTTGCTCCCAGCAATAAAACAACCTACGGACCCCTTCAGTAGCTATTCAATAGTACAGAACCCTCTGTATAATCTAGTTACAGTCACACATCCTATGTAATATGTAACCACAACCCAGTAGAAAAAATACAATGAATAGACCAAACCACACAGTGATTCTACTCAAAATAGATTACAAAGATGTCAAGAACAGAGTAGAAACACTTAGCTATGTATAAGATAACAGTTACACAGATTCAGAATCAAAGTAATGCTCCAAGATTATGATTCTTGAGAATAAATGATTTGAAAAAGGCTCACAAAGTGTTTCACACATTTCTGTCTCAGAAGATTTCACAAATTTTTTTTAGAATGATTTCTATCTATGTCAACATATCTGCCTTTCCTTTATATAGAAAAACTGTTTTAAAAATATGTTAAAACTCCAATCGATTGACATAACTATTTAATCAAATGAATGTTTCTGGAACAGAAAATTTATGAGATTCAGAATAAACCAATTTATTAAATTTTCTTTCCAAAACACATTTATTTTGATTAAACAATTTTATCTTTGGAGCTTACTAAGATATATGAAATATCCAACAAATGATTTTATGACAAGAGCAAGAACTCACACACACACAAAGCCTAAGTTTAGAACCAACATCTTCAATCATCTTCATGATCCTCTTTGCAGTCCTTATGATTCCTTATACTTCATTCACTTGTTGATTTCATCAAATCTACTAACAACTCTGAAGCTAACAAAGCAAATGTATTTAACGTTAAAAGTTGCACAAAGCTTTTACCACGTTTGCACTCAACAAAGCCATGACATAAATGTTAGAATCACTCATCCTTCAACCTCCACCTCAAGCCTTGGAACCTAACCAAAGCAAGTTAAACTCCATACCCGAACCTCACTCCCAATTTTACCTCACCATCCTCGTTAACTACACCAACCTCGCCCCGGAGGTCTCACCAAAAAAAAAAAAAACCCACAAATCTAACACCAAAACGTAGTTAAGTGGATGTTCAAAATGAGCGAGTGTGTGGAGGTGGACAGTGCCCACGTGTAGGTCCAGAGTGTGTGTAGTTCTAGAAGTAAAAGAACATGGAGGCACAGGGGGTTCTCGTACTCTCTTGAATAAAACATCACCTTCGCACCTTATCATCCTCGTCTTCGCCTCCTTGTGAGAAAAAAGTTACCCGGTATAGTTGTCGTGTCGCTTGTGACTTCGGAGAGTCATGGGAAACATCACAGTGGCGTTGGTGAAAAGGAGGAGGAGGTCGCGGAAGTATGTACTAGTGCACGAGGGATATTGACCTTTCTGGATTTTTATTGTATGGTTTTCATGGCCAATGGCTGTTTCACTATGTCTTTATCCGTCCAACTTCAGTTGGCTTTCAAGACGGCAGTCGAACATTGAGTTGTGATCAACTTCAAAACCCCAACCAACGGTTGTGACATAACCATCACCATTTTTTGGTTCTCTGGTGGTGTGGAGGTGTCACCTCCATGATCACCATTTTCGAAAAATAAAATTCAACATCTTAATTAAAGCATGACTGACTCGGGCTATGGGTGAGTGACTCTTGCTTTTCCAATCAAATATAAGGACAATATTAACGGTTAACAAATATTATAATATCATAATCAATATAATCGTTATAAAAATAAATTGATAAAATTATTTTTCTTTCTAATAAACATATAATAACAAATAAATCCTTAAAATACGGAAATTATCTTTTCATAAATTATAGCAATTATCTTGAACTATTATTTTTAAAAATTATCATTGAATGAAAGCATTATCAAGATTGAGGATATATCTTTTAGTTTATTATTTCATTTTATTCTTAAAATTTATTTTAATACTATAAAAAATTATCAATAGTTAAAAAATAATATAATTGTTTAGCATAGATACCTTAAAACATTTATTATTATTTTAAATATAATAATTAAGACCTTTTTAAAATATATAATTATTATGATAATGCTAAAAGCAAGTAATTAATTAAAATATCAAAAAACAACATAATTATTATTTTTTAAATATAATAATCATGATCTCTTCAGATTTGAAGAATATTTTGAAGATATGATTGATAAGTTACATTATTTATGTAGTGATGATAGTAAAAGAAAAATGTGTTGTGTAATTCTCCAATTATAATGACAGTTTTCAAGAAATTTCTTTAACCACTCCAGAAAAACAATCGATTTCAAAATAGAAAATAATTTATTTAAATATCAAATCTCACGCAAAACTATAGTCAAGAGAATATTAGTCAATTGAATTACAAATCAATCAATTAAAATAACTTCAAAAAATTTTCAGTTAATTCCACTCAAATCTCACGCAAAACTATAGTCAAGAGAATATTAGTCAATTGAATTACAAATCAATCAATTAAAATAACTTCAAAAACTTTTCAGTTAATTCCACACTTCAATCAATCAGTTTGATAATCAATATTTTTTAAATTTACAGTGGAATAAAAAAAATCAATTGAAATACAAAACTAACTAATTTAATTTTTGAAAATAAATTAGAAGTTAAAGTAGAAGTTAACAAAATTAGTTAGATTTTGTGAAATACAAATTGTACAATTCAAGAACCAAAAGAATTCAGGTACATTTAACCAAATAATTTAATGAACCCAGTCAAGTCAGTTCCTAAAATTAATACAAAGTACAAAATATGTTGAATAAGAAAAAATAAATGGATTTATTTCAAGAACAATTTATTTATTTCTAGGAAGAACATTTTTAGGAAGAACGTTCATTTATGCAGCAAATCAATTTGCGAATTAAAGATTAGAGATAGATCAAACACTCAAAATTTATATTGGTTAATCCTTTCTCAAGGCTACATCCAGTATTCCTTATCAATAAAGAAAAATCACTAATCATACTCAATTGTACACCCTATATAATCAAGACACTTTCTTACACATGGTAGAAACACAGCTATGTAGTTATCTTCTACCTTACACCCTAAAATTTCATATACACCCCATAAACACAAGCCAACAATGCTATGAACCTCTATAGCAATACAAACAACACCCAATTTAACAAATTTTGTAGAACTAATATATTTCTGCAAATAATTTGAAATAACAAGTTCAAACAATTTGAAACAACAAATGCAAAACTAATTTGCATAACTCTTTCCTTGTGTGACAGTGGAGATTTTCAAAATCAGTAAAATCGACCCAAAAACTCCTTCTTGACCAAAGCTCCTCTTTGAAAGCCAATCTTAGTTTCCTTCTTGAGAAAATTCAACAATTCTCTCTATATATCACTGCATGAATACCTAGAAAAATATATCTACGGATAAATATCTAAAAGTATCTAAAATATCACTGTATGATCAATATCTAAATAAAATATCTACTGATAAATATATAAAAGTTATTCAATTTAATTAAAGTATAACAGAAAACCTAATATTCTAGTAATATATATATATATATATATATATATATATATATATATATATATATATATATATATATATTTATATACAAAAAA
>Ga0209489_110079_pt1 | contig 11019 bp, 3 predicted proteins | sample SiratrowhiteBW_FD_187527 | JGI IMG/M metagenome (GOLD analysis project Ga0209489, IMG submission 187527) | Root nodule microbial communities of legume samples collected from California, USA - Siratro white BW (SPAdes) (version 2) | ecosystem: Host-associated > Plants > Roots > Nodule | place: USA...
TTTATACGTGTCTGCAAAAAAAAAAAAAAAAAAAATTACCAAAAAAAAAAAAAATGGAATAAAAAAAAAAAAAAAAAAACATTTTTTAAAAAAAAAAAAAAAAAAAAAAAAAAAAAAAAAAATTAAAGGTTAAAAAAAAAAAAAAAAAAAAAAACTTACCAATGATTGATAAAAGGGAATAACCGACTCAAAAAAATTGCATCTTTTAAAAGAAAAAACAATCCATATTGTGAGAAACTAATGAATTAGAATAAGAAAAGAAATGGAGAATGATATGAACAGGAAAAAGGGCTTACAGAGACGAGAAGCTGGTTATGTCAGAAAGCGGAGAAAACAAAGTGGTTGGCGTGTGAGAGAGAGAGAGAGAGAGAGAAAAGAAAGTGAAGGGTTCTTTGGGGTTTATGAATGAAAGTTTCTAGTAATTCAGTTCCTATTTTGCCCCTACTAGGTGCCACGCTCACGGTTTTACACATACTGCTCTTCTTTTTGATTTATTTTTATAATATAATAGGATTAATTAAAAATTATTAAGTCAAATTCGACGAAATTTAAAATAGTTTTTATCTGCTATTACATCGGATATGCATTAAACTGCAATGAGATAAGAGTGTATCATTGCTTTAGAATTATTTAATGTAATAATATGTTAGAATTAAGTAATAGATATAAAATTTATTGAAGGCAATATATTTGTGTGATATTTTTATGTCAATTTCAATTCATTTTAAGATGAAAATATATTCTTGGTGATTATAATTTTTGGTTTTTAATTAATTTGAATTTTTCATAATACGATATAAATGTATATTTTTCATGAAATACAGAAAAAATGTTTCGTTGATAACAATATCTTATTTTAATCACTAAAATATGTAAATAAAATTAAAACAACACAATTAAGACACTTAGTATTAAGAAAGTACAAGTTATTGTTTTTTTTATTCATTATCTAATAATGATAGTAATATGCGAGTAGTCTTTATTCATATATCAAATTAACATTTTTAGGTGAATAATTTAATAAAAGGTGAAAAAGAAACTAAAACCAAATAATTATTATCAAAATTGTGATCAACAATGACGGCAGTTATTCTTAGTAACAAGGTAAAAATAAATATAAATATACATAAATTCAACCCATTAAAGAAGACTAGAAGTTATTGAGTGAATTTGAACAAATTCAAGGTGTTATTCCCTTAAATATTAAAACATATGTACTATTATGTTTTTCAAAGTTAAAAAATGGTTGGACATGTGTCATGTAAACCAATTTTTTTTTAAAATAAAATTTAGGAATCTAGGAATCATGGAAAAAGTAATATAATACCATTATACCAGATGCATTTATTAAATACATGATTAGCAGAATAATATTTTAAATATAATTAAAATAATAATAATAATATTGGAAGAATATTAATAAAAAAATATGTTCGACAACATTATCAACTAATTTCTCAAAATTTGTAAAATTATGTCTTTGTCAATATCTAACATTTATAAAATGATTTAATATTTTGATAATAAGTTAACAGATTATATTTTTATTTTTGAGTATTGAGTCTCATTTAGTAGATTAAAAGTTTTATATGATACACTTTTACAAGAAAAATAATGAGATCAGAAGAAAAAAAAACACCAATTAATACATTAATCTTTAAAAACAATGAACTAAGGAAAAGGAAAGAAATACTATATATAATTATTATATTCTTCTTTCTTATTGAGATATGGTTAATATTGTAATTTATCTTTCCTTATCATCATTATTGAGTTTGATGCGTATATAATTGAATTGAATAAGTAACTTTTCATTCTTGTTGTTAAATGAGGTGTATGAAGGACAGAGAAAAAAAAGCAGGGAAGGGTTTATGAACGAAGTTTCTAGTAATTCAGTTCCTCTTTTGCCCCTACTAAGTGCCACTCACCCACAGTCTTAAACATACCACTCTTCTTTTTAATTTATTTTTATATTATAATAGGATTAATTAAAGATTATTAAATCAAATACTACGAAATTTAAAATAGGTTTTTATCTGCTATTACGTCGGATATGCATTAAACTGCACTGAGATAAGAGTGTATCATTGCTTTAGAATTATTTAATGTAATAATATGTTAGAATTAAGTAATAGATATAAAATTATAGAAGTTAATATATTTGCGTGATATTTTTATGTCAATTTCAATTCATTTTAAGATGAAAATATATTCTTGGTGATTATAATTTTTTGTTTTTAATTAATTTGAATTTTTCATAATTTATATTAATAATAAATTATTTTAATTATATTTATGTAGTTTTAATTATCATATTATCTTTTATAGGGTGCTAATATTCTTCTATAAAAATCTGAGTTTATTGGATATGATATAAGTATATTCAAACTAGGTTAGTTATAAACATACGATATAAATGTATATTTTTTTTCATGAAATACTATCTTATTTTAATCACTAAAATATGTAAATAAAATAAAAACAACACAATTAAGACACTTAGTATTGAGTACAAGTTATTATTTTTCTTATACATTATCAAGTAATGATAATAATATGTGAGTAGTCTTTATTCATATCTCAAATTAACATTTTTAAGTGAATAATTTAATAAAAGATGAAAAACAAACTAAAACCAAATAATTATAATGAGAATAAAATATCAAAATTGTGATCAACAATTACCGCAGTTAATATTAAGAAAAACGTAAAAATGAATATAAATATACATAAATTCAATCTAGTAAAGAAGACTACGTCACGGTTAGAAGTTAGTGGGATTTGAGCATATTCAAGGTGTTATTGGCTTGTATACTAAAACATACGTACTATTATTTTTTTCAAAGTTAAAAAATGGTTAGACATGTGTCAATGTAAACCAATTTTTTCTTTTAAAAAAAAAAGAGAATAAAATTTAGAAATCTAGGGAATCATGGAAAAAGGAATAGAATACCTATACAATGAAAGAATATTAATAGAAAATACGTTCAACAATACTATCAAATAACATCTCAAAATTGGTAAAATTACATTTTTACCCGTATATAACTTATAATTAGGAGGATTCAATATTTTAAAAATAAATTAGTAACCTATGTTTCTCTTGAAGTATTGAGTTTCATTTAGTAGATTAAAAGTTTTATTTGATATCTTTAGAAAAATTATAAGATAAAATGAATTAGAATAAAGAAATATATTTGAGATGAGGACAGAAGATTATGTTTAAGAAAACTAGTATCAAGAGCAAATAAAAAACTTATCATTTCAATCAGATAAGTTATTTTATTTAAATATCAGAATTTAATAAGATTATCAAAGTTTTATAATTGATCATCCGACATAGCATTTGATATCAAAACAAATAATTAGATATGAAATAAAATTTAAAATATTCTTATGAGATTCACTTATTAGGATAAAAATAATATTGACTGTTAATGATATGATATGACAACTTTAATACAAGGATAAACTCAATTCCTTTTATTATATTAAAAACTCTTAAGTATAATTTATTAAATTGTCTTTTTACCAATTATCTCAAATATTTATCATTTACAAACTTATCCTTGTAGTCTCAATTCAATTGAGACCAAAATTCAAAAATTAGAATTCAAACTGAGAAAATTATAATTATTATAAATTACATTATAAATAAGAGCATTACCAGATGGATATACACACTTAAATAAGAGAAACAAGAAAATAAGACAAAAGAAGAACAAAACCATCTCAATACATTAATCTTCAAAAACAATCTAAGTAAGGAAAGGAGAAAATTATTAAGTGTAATTATAACATCCTTCTTTTCAAGTGAGGTTTTGCTAACCTCATCATTTTGCTTGTCCATATCTTCATTATTTTGTTTTAGGGGTATATAATTGATCTGGTTAAGTAAGTTTCTATTTTGTTATTGCATTTGATATCAAGTGAGGTGTTCCTAATCTCACTATTTTGTTTAATTGATATTCTTTTGGTTTAAAAAAATATATTTTGTTTATCTTACATCTGACGCCACACTATCTTGATTGGGTGCAAATTTAAATTAAATGTAGTTGAAGGTTGTACCTTGGAAATTTATATGAGTAGGATTTGATAAGCTCTTTTATCCTAACTAGTTACTATATTGATGATTTAAATGTTGTATTCGAATGAAATAGTGGGTTGGATTATGTTTTACTTCATGATTGGATAATATTCAACTCGAAATATTTTCTTTATTTCCTTAATGCATAATTCATATTTTTTTGGACTATAACCTTTTTAGAATTGTGAAAGTTTGTTTCTCCTAATTTTTTAACAATTATTATTTTATAATCTGTATGTAAATCGATAAGGAAAATGTCTTTATTTACCTATAGATTTTATTTCCATTAGATACAGATAAATCCTTCAAAAAAATTCCCAACCTAACACGCTAGAATTTGTACGAATTATATATATGGATTATTGACTTGAAACCAATTCACCATTATATATGAAAAATATTTGTATGTAACGCTTATTTTATCTATAAATCTAACACATTTATCCACAAGTAACAATAAAATTTCTTGTAGTGATAGAAAACTCTATAATATTTTCAAATTTTGAGAATCTTTTGATTTCATCTACCAGCTCAAAAAGTGAATATTAAAAGATGAAGTTCAAGGATATTTATTAGTAAAAGAGGAATTCAATTTAAAAAATATAGTAGTTGTTTAAAATTTTCTTGAAATTTTTCTCAATGATATTCCTTAGTTGTCACCAATTAAAAAAATTAAATTTTCAATAGACTTGACATCATAATCTGAATCAATTTCAAAAGCATTATATAGGATGTATCATTTGAACTAGTAGAACTAAAGAAACAGTTAGAATACATGAAAAACAATTTGTTCCTCCTAGTATGTTGTCTTGAGGAGCTCTCTATTGTTAGATAAGAAAAAAATGAAAGTTTTAGGTTGTGTGTATGCTATCATTAGTTAAATAAATTCACTATAAAAAATAAATATCTTCTTTATATGATAAATGATCTGATAGACTTATCTATATTTTTCAAAATAGACCCAAGGTCACCAGATTAAAGTAAAAGCTGATGACGTAAAAAAAACTTCTTTTAGGACAATGTATAAATATCAAGTAATGTTGTGACCAATGTTTATGTAGTGTTTATGAGTTATATAAACATGATTTTTCATCCATTATTAGATCACTTTGTAATTATATTCATAGATGATATATTTGTTTACTTTAAGTCTCATGAGAAATATTTTTAGTCTTTTTTTCATATTTTGAAAGACAGATAATTGTATACTATATTGTATACGTGTAAATTTTGGTAAGAGAAATTAAGATTGTTAGGACATGTGATTTTTAAAGAAGGAATATATGTGGATCAACCAAAGTAGAAACATGAGTAAATGGATAATAATTTATTATTTAAGAATAATCTTATACTTACTATTTTCACCCGTTAAATACATCTTTTCATTATATTATTTATCACATTCACTACTTTGTGTGCTTATTTATTTTTTTCACTCCAAAATTAAATGGGATAATAAACTAATATATATATATATATATATATATATATATATATTTTTTTTTTTTTTTTTTTCTTACTACAATGCAATACCACATAGGTCAAATATATATGTGCCTTGAATATCTTAAACTTTGAATAATAAGCTTATATAGAATAAAACCATACTTTATATGTCCATTATAGTTTCTGCTTACAAATTTATGGCTGATTTTTGTTAGATGCAACTTTGCATTCTACTATCTGGCTGGTGACCCCTTCAAACTGAAAGAAACAGCGCTGATAGACTAAATTGTTTACAGGATCAGTTACATTGTTCCTGCCAGAAATTGGGAGTATCCTTGCTTTCAGCACTTCCATTTTCCATTCTCTTAGTTCCAACTGAATCCATTCAAGTCCAGTTCTTTACAACTCGTTCTAGTGCTCTTATCTTCAGTGGTTAGGTCCAGTTTTGGTGCAGCGAAGTATGAAGGCAGTCCATAATCTTGAGAAACTTTCTCTGCCACTGGTTTCACTGATTCTTTCCTAATGGTGCTTCCATTCTCAGGTTCTGCTTCAAGTCCAATGCTCATAGACAAGTTGCTTGGACTTCTTCTGCTCAATGGGGTAAGGAAGGTGTTCTTCACTGGATCACACCATTTGAGGTCAGTGTTTGGAAGGTTGTTAAGATTGGGACCCTCTATGACCTCCTTTCGTTCCATGAATGTGTGGACATTGAAGGGTCTTAAGCTCATCCCCCCATTTTGTATCTCTTGCTCTTTTTGTGACACCTCACAAGATGTGAGGCAACTGTCCATAGAACAGTCATTTGGCTGGTTGGTTTGTGTTTGGTGAGGGCTAAATCCTTCTAACTCCTTCAGTTCTAAAAATGCTGAATTCAGACACTGAGAGGACACTTTGGACACTAGATCTGAAAGTTGAAGTTTGGCAGCTTCAAGTCCTACTACTCCCAGATTTTGTCTACCAAGTGTTTCCTGAGCCTTCTCCAGCACAGCTTGAAGGTATTTTCCCTGAGCCTCTATCCGGAGCTGCAGAAGTCTTTGCACCTAGATGGGGTCAGATGGGTTTGTTAGAATTTATGAAGACATTCAAGGTTCAAGATGAAAGCTTTATGATGGGGGAAATTTTATATCATATTGCTTTAGACTATATCACATGTTCATATTCTGATCAATCTATGTAACATATAATTTATTTATTTTGCTTGTAAGTAATAGTTAAGAACACTTAATTAGATATTATGAACTAATTGAAACTATAATGGTCTTACACCTTTTAATAATTTATCAAGTTTATTGAAAATACATGTATGGTAACGGGAAGATGGTTTAACACACCTCAAGTTGCTCATTTAGTCTTCTTTGAACCTCTATTTGCATCTGCAGTGCCTCACTTAAGTGTAAATCTCTGCCACAAGGACACTGAGTGTTAGTTTAAAACCTCTAGTGATAGAAATTAGAAAGTTCATACTACAAGAAATCATGTGTGAAAACTGAAAAGTGAGAGTTTCTTACTTGTTATTAGACTGAGGGGCAAGGTTTAAATTGTTCACATGCGTTCCATTGTTTTCTCTGAGTCTTTCGTCTGTTGCTACACCTGGGTTTATGGCTGAGAAACCAGTTTGTTGTTTAGAAACAAGCTTTGAGATTCATTATAGATTGACATAATAGAGAAGATCTTGTCTTACAGATTTTGTGTGTCGTGTTATTACTTTGTCCATGAAGACTCTTGCTCAATCTGTACTTCTGGTGGGGAAAAGGAAAAGATCAGTAATTGCACCATAGAAGTCAAGGTCAGAAAGTTATGCATCAAAATATCTTTGCCTAAAAATTTAGGAGCTCTATACGATGGATATGAAACGACAATTTATCAGTTATATGGAATATAATTTAGCAGAAGTATGTTATGTACGAAGCATGCAAACCTCGAGACTATTTGTTTAATGATTGCACTGAAGTAATTTTGGGAAGGTTATAGATTATGGTGAAAGAGAAAAATAAGATCATGTTTTGCATGTAACTTTCTTTTGCATGATGTCGAGTACTTCGAGATTCATATAGCATGAGAGTCTTTAGATTGAAGTATTTTCCAATATTATTGAGACAAAAATTCATATATTATTGGTAGGTTGTCTTTACTATGTTGGAAGTAAACTTAATTTAAAATCAAGGGGTGGATGCACCATCCTTTACCATGTTTAGAGGAGTCAAATCCTTTTCTTTTTGGTAAATCCCAATTGTTATATATTTCGAGGAACAAAAACAAGACTTCTTTAGTTGAGAGTAACACTCAAAAACTTGAGAGGATAATGACACTGAACTTCATTTGGCATGGAAGGACTGGTGAAATAATTCATGTACCGGAATAATGCAGAAAACTAATGATTTTTACCTGAAGATGGCTCTTCAGATGATACAAAGTAAGCCCTGAAATCCCCATGAGTTTCATTACCGTTTTGGGAGTTGCCTCTGCAGAATAAAATTTGCACTTGGAATTATTCAACTAAAAAAGTTACATCCTCTTCAAGATTTGATGATCAACAAATGAATACTTATATATATATTATTAAATACTCACTGTCAGCTCCCCCTAACTGCTGCACAGCTTCTATGAACCTGGCATGAAGATCAGGAGTCCATTTCAATCTAGGCTTAGCATCAGTTGAGAGAACAAGTCCAGAATCACCAGATCCATTTCCTGTGTGAAGGAACATGTGTCTCTCAGAAGGGATTGGCATTCTGGAAGAAGAATGAATGTTCTTTCCTTGATGTTGGAGATGAGTGTACATTCAACCTGTCAAAGCCACTTTATAAGCACCATGAGTTTAGGGTTTATAATCACCTTAGAAACAAACAACGTATATAATCAGCTGAGTGTGCCTTTACCTATCAGGCTTCTATATATTCTGGATCACTTTGCTACCTCTGAAAGGTGAAACTCGATAATGCTCTACTTGCAAGTAGTATTATTATAAGAATTGATGGTAATATATAAGTGAACCTCTCTCTCTATCTATCTCTCTCTCAACTTGTGGAGCTTTTCTAGCTTGTTTCTTCACTGCACATATCTCTTCAGTGCAAAGCCTCCTTGGACAGGTAGTTATATGAGAGCTGGAGGTGAACTAGTAACACATGGAATCTTTGGTAGAACCAATGGAAAACAGAACTCAATCCTTTATGCATGGTTACCTGACAAATAGACTCCTTCCTATTCCCACTTTTCTCGTCACTTGTGTTATGCTTGTGGACCCCCTTAGTTCCACTTTCTATTCTAAGCCAGTGCAAAACATTGTTCCTTATTTTACTTTTGTTGTTGTACCCATTTAAGTCCCTCTTAATTAGTGCACACACACACACACTTTATAAATGAATTTTAATTGTATAATTAGAATGGATAAGTGAAATTAAAACTAATGAAAATACTAAACAAAAGGTCTGATTGTATTTTTTTTACCTCAGTTTTATTAGATATATGCTTACAGCATACACATATATATTTGCCTCTACTAAATTTGTCCAATATCTGTATAAAAATTAAAATGTTTGGAAATTTATACTCAAAAAAATTAATATGCAAATATCTAGTTCCTAACTGCATTAGATTCTGGAATTGATCCTTCAAATTTTAACCAAATGTGCATTCATATTCGCTTGCCTGGCAAAAGTGGGAATCATATTCCCAAATTTGAAATAGGATTTCATTTTTGTTTTATTTTTCCTGACTTGGTTCTGGGGAATCTTATATTCCTCTCTACTTGGAACTGCCAAAGCTCATCCATTATATATATTTTGCCCTAGTGGAAGATTCCTGCATGTTAAAGGCCTAAATCATGCTCTTGTGATCATTATTGCAGTCCTCAACGTGCAACAATATTTTCACATGATGGATGATTTTGTTGAATGATATGCATGTTAAAGTACGCATGCATGTGTATAAAAGCCAAGGAACTTGTTAACTAGTTCTACATGCATGAAGAACTTATACAATAAGAAGGATTAATTCCATTGACTAGAGCACCTTGAAATACAAGAAAAGGTGTATAAAAAAAAACAGTTCAGATGCTTGCATGGGACTGTTTGGAGGTAACGAATAGAATAAGAATACGTTCTGTTTTGTCTGCATCCATAAGTTTGGAACTTATTCAGCCTCCACAAGTCAGAAAAATTGAAATAGGAGGAAGGTGGACCCAAAATTTTTCATTCTTTCTTTGGCACAAAAATTCAATGAAGTCCCATCCTCTAGAATCATAAAAGCGGGACCTAATTAAAAGTGAAAGCAAGAAATGTACTTGCTTCTATACTTACATTTGGTTAAATGCAGCATATTATATACATATATAGGACCACTTACCTTACCCTTGACTTGTACCTTAGTTAATGAAGCAGATTCTTGTGCCAATTTTCTGTATGGTTATAATTCTTATCCGTCTACAACTTTCACTTGTTCATTATGATCATGCTCGTGAAGAATCATGTATTTAGATTTAAATGATGTATTGTCAAAATGCTGTGGCAGAGAATGATTGATTGTTAGCTGCTAGTGAAGGGATAGGGAGGTGTTAGAATAATCACATGCACTTCATGTTCATGTTAAACGTATGTTTTCAGTGTTGATATTTAGCATAGATATATCTAAGGTCTCAACTTGAGTTTATAGCTTAACTTATTACACAACTTTGTATCATTTAATATCTGCACTCAAGAGTAATTTGTTAAATACTTTTTTCATTCACGAACCTTTATGAAAAATAAAATTGTGTTTATCTTTGCATTTTATGAAGTTATGTAAAACATTTTTATTATGTTACAAATGAAGCTTTACATAAAACATAAGATTAAGTGTGCATTTCAAAGAAAAACGAAACACAATTCTCATAAAAATTGAAAGATGAAAAATATATTTAACTCTTTAATTTTGATAGGTAAATTTGGCTCAACACTATGCAATTTCCAAACTTTAATTCTAAGATAAATTTGATTTTTCGAAATCAATATTGGTTAAATAAGTTTAAAGTGAAATAATTAAATTTATTTTTGGTTTCATTTCTAATTGTGAGCCTTTTTTTTCCATTTTGTATTTTCTGATTGCCTTTTCTATTAAAAAAAAAGAATACCTTCAATTATTTTAGTTCATATAAATAATATATTATATGAATTATCTCTTGTTTTCTTTTATAAAGATTTAAAAATTTAATGCTACTAACTTTGTGAATTAGTTATAATTTTTATATATAAAAGGAGGGTCTTTAAAAAATATTTTGAAATTAAGCTTATAGTAATATAAAATTCTCCTCAGAACACAAAATACGTTTTTTTTTCCTTTCACTTCTAGTCTGATGTATATATTAAGAGTGAAAACAATTTAAATTGAAGAACCAAAAATTCATCTTCTTTTCTGGTTCGTTTACCTAGAACTCCCCATTATAAGACCTTTGCATACCTGTCAAACATAGACTAAATATAATATTTGGGAAATATATATATATATATATA
>Ga0209489_110080_pt1 | contig 11016 bp, 8 predicted proteins | sample SiratrowhiteBW_FD_187527 | JGI IMG/M metagenome (GOLD analysis project Ga0209489, IMG submission 187527) | Root nodule microbial communities of legume samples collected from California, USA - Siratro white BW (SPAdes) (version 2) | ecosystem: Host-associated > Plants > Roots > Nodule | place: USA...
TTTTTTATTTTTATTTTTTGTTTTTTTTTTTTTTAATTTTAGTTTTGTATTCGTTTTATGCGTTTGTTTGTTCTTCTTCTGAAAAATAAGGCCACCCATGTAAAAAAAAAAAAGAGAGAGAGAAGATTATGCCTATTTTAAAACACATAGCAAGAAATTGGATTTAGTCTATGTTTTATGCTTGTTTGTTTATTGCATTTGAGTTTGGGTTGAATTTATTGGTGTTTTTACAGCGATAATGACAAACATAGAAGATTTGCTACAACTTATGGTGAAAGAGATTCTAAGGAGTAAAATCAGGAGATAAATAATCCAATATTAAAGTGTATGTATATATGGTATAACTATGAGAATTGGGTCATAAAAATAAAAATTATGTACTATAAACAACCTCTACAGTAGCATATATCTTCTTTAAACACGTTGTGATATTTTTCGTATGTCATTTTTTTATTTAATTTTAATATTCAGAAAAACGGTAGTTAAAACAAATTAATTATGTTTGGTTAGAAAAGGGAGGGGAAGACATGAGCAGCAAAATTCAGGAGAATTTTGTGTGTTGGGACATCTCCTTTCCACATCTACCAAATACAGTAAGAGAGTGAATAGATTTTTGTTTTAGAAATGTGTTTTTTTACATATAAATAATATCATTTATTGAAAATTATTTAGTTTTAATTGAATATTTAACCCAAAAGTGAAAGATGGCAGGATCCATGATAGTTGAAAAGATTAGTCAACATTAGAGAACCTCTGAAAAGAATATGAATCCAATGATGGTTTTGGTACACACTTAAGCCTTCTGGTAGAGCTACAACATGCAAATGCACACACATATATAGTAATAGGGTTTAGTTTAGCAAATGAACAAAACAAAATCCAAAGCACATGCAACACACTATTACTATACATTCTGTCTCCTCCAACATATGCTACCTGGCACCACACCAACCATTGCATTAAGAACCACAATATCACTCACATAATTTATTAGGATTTTTCATATTTTGACCTTACTCAAAAAATAATAATAATAATAATATTATTATTATAGAATAAATTCATAGCCTTTATTTTTTTGTGATACTCGAGAATCTGAACTATCATGTATGTCGACCTTTCGAGGCCCAAACCCAACATGTGGCCCTCTGATTGTCGCCATGATCAACGGCTCAGATGGCTTCACGAGCAAATTCTGTTTGTGAAAGCAGAGAGTGTTGTACCAAAAAAAGAAAAGGAGGGTACAGTGATGTGAACCCTTCACGCGTGCATGGTGCAGCTGACACGTGCGAAGGTGTTTGCGTAACAAACAGTGTGGTCAGAAAGAATCAGAAGGGTCAGGGTCAGGGTCAAGGAAGAGAGCGTGGGTGCCTCATGCAAGGGTCACGTGAATGATGCACCCTTTCTCTTCTTTTCATGCTGGTCAAAGCTTTTGAGTGCTCTCGTTGACCACTCGCAAAAGCAGAGCAAAATCGATTCATTTTAATTGGGCTTGGTGTTGGGCTTTCTCTAGCTTCGGGCCTGGCATCTCTAAGTGGACTTCGGGAGTAGTTCAGTTTTCCAAAAGCCGAAAACGGAAATATCAGAAAAACAACAACAATGATCGAGACTTAGAGTTAATTGAAAAAGATCTTCAACCCTAATTTTTGAGTAATGGAAATAATTAAAAATGTAGGAAGCGTGTATAATTTGAATATGCCTTAAGTAATGGTACTCAGTGTTTGGGAACACCTTTTTATTGCTAATTTGGGCTAAACAAAACCATCATTACTCCCAAAACTTTCCGCAAAGCAGATACATAGTGAATGAATTCAGATTTCTTGGATTTGAAAATATTAAATTTATTTTATAAAAGTTATCAATAATCATGCAGTGTTAGTAGAGGCCATTACCTTCAAAATGCACCTGGTGCAGTTCAAAAAGGGAACTTCAGCAGAGCCTGATCGTGGAGGGAATAGTTACTTTAAATGATAATTAGCATTCCCTTTTTACTTTTATCATGTGACTACCTCCTTCCTATAAAATTAATACATCTTAGTTAATTTTTTTTATGAAACTAAAATATTAGTATATGTAATCTAAAACACTATTGCTTAATGCATTCATCTTTGATACAAGTACAGCTAACAGTGAATTAGGATGTTTTGGATCGTCAACTTGTTATAAATCCCTGCATAATTACTTTAAAAACTATACAGATAGTAAGTTATAATTAAATAAAAATACACGACCATAAATTTAATAGCTAACGATACAATACAAGAAGAAGATATGTTAAATTACAAGGGTAAATATTTAGCTGTGTATTAAATAAAATTTAAGTAATGCTAACAAATTTGATTACTATTTACAGACGAGACGAAGGAAGGAATCCGATTTTGAAATACAAAATTCAAGGTCTAAAAATCTTTCAACCAAAAGTATATACAAGTAAAAAGATTAAACTTCCATTTAAGCCATTTTGTTTATTAGTAAACTAGGTAGGCATGGTCATGTGAAATCTCACTTTCAAATTCACAGAAAATCAGCCAAAATGTTATGCAATGATTAGAACATATATAGTCTATAAATGAAACATAAATCACTATATATATATATATATATATATATATATATATATATATATATATATATATATATATTTGTTTTAAAGTCTGAATCAAGAGAGTTGCACGACACAGCAATGGCCACAAAGCTCTTTCTCGCCCTCCAATTCCATTGGTTCAAAGCTCCTCCAAGCATCCCTGTTAGCTGAAGTGTCAAAGATGTGCACAAGAGACATGGTTCTTGGCACTTCCCCACCTATCCTATAACCTGCCAAAAAGAACAAAAGGGTTCCAATTGGTGCCATAGTTAGGTACAACCTTTGATCATTAGAAGGGCTATTCTGATAGTTGTCCTCTAATGTGCAGAGGTTTCTCTTGTGTGATCCATCAACCTCATTCCATAGTTTCCCATCATAGGCCTCAATGTGTCCCTTCCATGAATTCAAACAATCCCCTGAACTGAAAAGGGTACCATTCACTGCCACAATCTGATTAGGTGGCACATCCAATTGCCACATCCCCGCTATCAGGTCCCACTTCCCTGCCTCCGTGTCATACACCTCAGCAGAACTTCTTTCCACTATGCTTGGCATTGTCTTGTCAGAGTCCTCTCTCTCAGCAAACCCCCCCACTATATAAACTTTCCCTTGCCACGTCACACCAATGCATTTGTACCTTAAAATATGCAAATTTGGCAGAGGTTTCCACGTGTCACTGTCGGGTTCATACACCTCAGCCGATGAGATCCCACGTGCACATCCCACTGTGGACTTCCCCCCTGCCACGTAGATTTTGTTGTCGCAAACCGTGCACGCAAAATCATACCTTGCCACCCGTAGTGGCGCACAAATGAACCATTGGTTGGTTCTAATGTTGTAACGGAGAACATTTGGCACTACTTTGATGCCCTCGTCAACGTAGTCAGCACATTCATCAGACACGTGAACCATTTCTTTGTGACAAATTTGGCCACCGATTATGTAGATGAAGTCCCCTAAGGAGAGTAAAGCAAACCCTTTCAAGATTTGGTCGTCAATTAGGCCAGGAATAGGGCCAACGTATGTCCATGTGTTCATTGATGGGTAATAGATTTCGATTGAATTAGGGAGATTCCCATCTGGGGTTGGTTCTCTGGGGCAAAACACAGCAACCACTGCATGGTTGGAAAGAAGATTTTCTGGGGAAGGTAGGGGTGTTGGTCTTGGTGGGGAAGGGAGTGAACCCATTTTCAGTGAACAATAATTCTTAAGTTTTTTGGGTAAATGGCAAGTGGGAAATGTAATAATATAAAGGTGACGCAGAGATATAGAGGAAAGGTGGCGGAGAAAACGAAAGAGTTGGCTTGTGATCATCGACTAAGACGGACACGTGGTGCTGAAATCAATGAATTTTCTTGTGATAACAGATCAAACATTTGGTGGTTATTGTACATGGTCATGTCTTTTCTGTTTAGCAAACGGGACAAAGATTACTATTTTCCGGACTTTCCAAGGTTTCTTGGTATTAAAAATGATTTGAGCAAAAAGTTTATTAAATTAATCTCTTTCTGGCGTGGATTTTTAGGTGAGTACTTTTTTGGATGGGATATGTTCTCCATTTTGGAAGCAGCACGGCAAAGAGTTGAGGAATGAGAGGAAGAGACATGGAGAAGTATGGTTAAAAGTGCTGTGTGATTTCAATTACAAGCTACTCTGTTTATTTTATCTAACTTGGATCAATTTGGGGTGTTAATGTGAATTGAAATGATGATAGACACGAGTAGATGAAAGTTTGGGCATAAGATCATTCTAAGGTTTAGTTATACTATAATTTAGGAATGACTTGTGGCGTAAGAGTAGACTCGCTTTTTAAGTCTGAAGTTACCATTTATTGAGGGAAAAAAAAGTAATGTTGTGCTGAAATAATTGCCTCTTGGTTCAACCAAAAGGGAGAAAGAGGGGATAGAGAAATAAAAAAATAACAGTACCTAGTAGTAGGCAATGTGACAAACACAAAGAGACAAAGGAGAGAGATAAATCCAAGGGGAACACGCTGGGAAAGCATCTAAAAGATTGCAGCTTGAAAGCAAATCCAAATGAGATACTAGTGTACCACTGCATGATACATGAAATGTGGGATCAGTGATGCTTTTTTCTCATTAAGCAAACACTAGTTCGGCTATAGGCATAGGTGTGCTTATCAAAAATGTCACTTTGGTTTTTTCTATGATATATGTGTGCTTTGGTTTAATACTACTGCGTGCTTTTGCAATCTCGCTACTTTATCTGCTTTTTACCTTTGAAGATTTGGTGTGCCATTATTTGGATTTTTTTAATTGCAAGACAACACACAAAAAGTCATGCCATGTGATTAGTAAACTAATAAACAAAGCAAAATAGAGCATGCATGCAACTTGAGAGTGAAAAATAGATTGCCCCTTCACATTTATAACCGTGCAATGTCCATGACAAAGTTCATTTTTTTACTTTTTTGCTACTCAAAGCATAACATGTCCTGTGTTTCACATTTACCGGTTCTGTTAATTTGGGCATTCATGGTGGCTTAATAATGGGTTCCACTACTGCTCAACTTTCAAGCCCATGGCCCATTATTGATTTGTATCAATTGGTGATTGTAAGAAACTATATGCAGCTGCATTCTGAAATAACTATTTGACCAAAAGAGGTAACAGGGAAAGCAACAATACCTACATTGTATGGTTGATATCATACGGTGGAAACCCCTCGTTTGCTCAATTTTTGGGAACTTGCTCCCTATACGCACGATGACGACTAATTGCTTGTTCTGAACACAGTAAAGAATCGAGAATCATTCAAAGCAACAAGAGTGACAAAGACATAGTGACAGAAAAAACTTTGGTTTGCAAAACCAGTAGTCACAAACAAGACTATAACATTTTGAAAGGACATGCATAAGACTGATTTCCAGTTTGAAGGCTATTGAGTGGGCACATGATCACGAAGAGGCAAATGGGGAATCACACCTAACGTAGAAGTCCAGCTAAGATTGAAAGGGATGGGAAGGTTAATGAATAGCAAGGGTTGTGACAGTTGCGAGTGTTTCCCTATTTTATGAACGTAAGTAATTGGTCCTGCATGTGGATTCAATGTGAACATTAACACAACTTCTCTCTTTGCAGCCTGTGATCATAGACAAAAGGGTACAAAAATGTGGGGACATATTCATAGGTAGGACCATGGCATAGCAAATGGTTAATTAATAAAAAGGTCTTGCTTAATAAATGACATGTATGGTCTAATTAGAATGCAACTAAAAACTTGAGGGTATGATTTGTGATTAAATTAATATGTAGGTAAATTTATGTATTAAAGATGATGAGCATGAGATAAGGAGTTTGCACAGGGTTCCAAGAGATGATCTGTTGGGTAGAATGACAAGTCATCAAAAGGGTATGCCCACCATAAGATAAGGCAGCAGTGGGGGGGCAGTAGGCAGTGAGAACAAGCAGGGACAGGAGGATAAGAGCTGCAGAATGAGACAAGAGAGAATTTAATCAGGATATGTGGTGTGGTGCATATAAAGCAAAAGTCAAAAAAGACTTTAGAGTAGAAGACAAAAAGTGAGAGAATCAGATTGGTGGCAGAAGGTAATCAGAGAAAACCACATGGTTTCTGGTTTGGCTTGTGCGGGAGACAAAGCAGTTAGGAGCAAAAAGGCAACTTTGATTTGATGGATCACCATGGACCTTCTTTGCACACTTGATATTTTTACTCTATCTTGCCATGTCCCTTTCTTTTCTATTTCTTGGTCCGTTATTTCTCTACTTCGCAACTAGAGAAGAAGAAACCCCTCAGTCCAGTGGAACCTGCTTTGACTGCTCTTGCTACGGAAAATTGACAATTGATCCAGGGATGTGCAAAATTAAAATTAATGTTACCAATACAAGTAAAAGTAAAAATCATAGAAAAACATAACACAACCTAGATATAGTGCCAAGCTAACTTGCATTACTTGCTAGGGGCGGTTATGCAATTTATTGTACGTTTTGTGCAGAAAGTCTTAATTTTCTTACACTTTAATTTATTGTGATGTTTGTTCCTACCTTTTAGTGTATATATAAAGATTAAAAAGTAACTCTTAAAATCTTATAACAATTACAGATATGAAAAGTGGAAGCAATATTACTGGATAAAAGTTCTCTTTAATAAATGTTTAATCTCAACTGATCACATTACTCAGCAGTTGAAACTTTTGGGGGTAATCCAGAATTTGAAGGCTAATGATGGAAAACAAAAATGAAAGAAGATGGATGGGTGTTTAGTTAAGGAGAGAGAGAGAGGATTGAATAAATTATAGTAGTAAAATTCGTTATGGTGTGGCAGTGGCAACAACATTCTGAAATGTGATAGAGAAATGAGCTTGTTAGACTTTGAGGCTCTCTGCCCACTGCAAGTTGCAACCCCACCATTGTGCAAGATGGAATTTTCGCATCCCAACGCCACCCCCTAACCTAAACAACTATACATAACTGCTCACCTTCTTCGGCACATCAAAAACATTTACCCTCTTTCCATTTCCGTGTTTCCTCTTCTCCAACCCCATCACTCCACCGCCCTCTTACCCTTTTTCACTAATTTCCCCTCAGCCCCTACATTACACCATAAACACATACATATACACACACCACAAATACATTGATGCTGTTCTCAGAAGCTTATGAAAAGACCACCATAGCCCCCTCTCTCTCCACTCGCTCCCTTTTTTATTCTACCCATCGACCCACCTTTCTTGTCTTGGAGGAAGTTGATCGAATTGCCTAAAGCTTGCATCTTTTGGAGATGGGGTTGTTGGAGCGCTTGGAATGGGTGAATGCTTATAGCAAGAAGCGTTGCAGGAGCTTGTTTTGGAGGTTGCGGGCTGCGCTCAAGAAGGGTCTGAAGAAGAATGGGGGCAAGCAGCGCCTCAAGTTCCAATATGATCCTTCCAGTTATGCGCTCAACTTTGATGATGGCTTTTGCGCGGCCAAGAAATTCATTGGAGATGCACGACTCATGGAGCTCACCGACGTCAACAACACCACCACCACTCTCGTTTATGTGCTTTGGGTCAAAACCAACTGAACCCAACCCATCTTCTTCATTTTTCTCACCTTCATTTTCTTTCTGTCTCATATTTATGGTTCTTTCTTTTTAATGTTTATGGCTTCCTTCGTAGATAAGAGAGTATTGCAGGATTAAATTTTGAAGCAACTTCTTCTGTTCCCTTTTTCTAGTGTACTTAATATTCTTAACTTCTGTCGTTAGCTACCATACTCGTTCGTCTAAATTATTCACTAATGTCTTCATCTTCTAGTACACGACGCGTTGACATCAAATAAAAAAAAAAAAAAACTACAACACGATACTAAACAGTATCTGTCGGCTGAATCCATTTTAATTCAATTATTAAATTAAAAACCAAATATTCAATTTCAACCTACATAAATATCACTATTTACTTCTTTGTTTAAGTTTCTCAATTCAAGTTTGTGGGGATGTTGAGATCAATGGCGAGGCCGGAGGCAAAAGAGATCTAGGTGATGACGACATCAATAATAATACCTGCAATGGCGATTTTTGAAGTACTATCACAAATAATGGTGGTAGCAGCTGGAGATCGTTTGTGACAATGAAGTCGGTGTTTCTTACTATGAAGGGCTTATAGCAGGGCTTATAGCAGTGACAAATGGTGGCCATTAATTAGTGTCACTTCCAATTATTGCATTATATTTGGGTAATCTTTTTACAGAAGATGAACCAGATAAAGCACAACCAAGAAGAGAGTATTTCAGTTTGAATTGAACCTGTAAAATTAGTTTGGAACTGAATTACAAATCATAAAATCCGTTTTAATCGAACATTTTATTTTTCAAGACTATATTTATATTAAAAAATTACCTCGGCACCGGAAACAAGTCCTGAATCTGAATAAATAGCATTCCATTCTGAAGCAATTTAAATTGCTCTGTGGAGAAAACAGTCACGCGTTTTCACCTTTTGCCAGAGAATTATGTTTCTCATTAATGAAGCAGAGCAGCAAAGTGAATATTGCTGTAACGGTTTGCGGGAACGAAAAATAATGATAGGCCCAGAGTAGGGCTAACTAGTATACCATCATCATGGTCATGATAAAACTTATAATGCAACAACGAAACCTTAACAATCGGGGCATTTAAGAAAAGAATTGTTGACTGTATTGACAATCTTTTTGTACAGGAGTATAAAACCACCGGAAGAACTATCTACGAGGAAATGGATCTCGAATTCAACAAATATCTTTCGATTAAAAGTACATACACAATTTTTAATGCCAATGGCCGCAATATCTTCATCTAGAACCTAAATCCCCAATTTGAAATTGAAATGTTACAAGTATTCAAACAGCAGAATCTTCTAATATAGCGGTGGATAAATCATTTATACGAGGATATGCAGCTTTCTCATCCAGCTGGTTTTGGGCCCATATTAGCATCTTCAGCAAGCTTGGAAGTTTTGGGTCTGCCATAAAAAAATAAAACGATCAATGTAACCAAATTAAAGAGTATAGCATTAGTCGAGAAATTCAGATAATGAAACAGTAGTTGAAGCATCTTAATAAAACACTGGAATACAATACAAATATAAACAAGTGGAAGGAGACAGCCAGCCAGCAGCAAACAATTATAGTCGGGGCGGAAATTATTGTCATCGCGCACTTTATTATCCATGTGTTCACAGTAAACGAAATGGTTTTTATAATTTTCAATTAATTTGATATTTAGAAATTTTAAGAAAATAATATGACAATAATATAATCAAAAATAAGAAAATATCCTTTTGCCCTTCACGTTCAGTGCATTCCACTCACACTTAAAATGCAGAAGTTGAACTCCATAATAATTCCTGTAAATTCTATCCTTCCACGAAGTGCATACAGGCAAGAAATAGAACATTTGTAAGCATAATTTTGACATCGCCAATGGCAGTTAAAGGAAATAAAAGCTAGAAAATAATTGATACTAGTAGATGAACAGTAAGTCCTCTCAATAATCTTTTTGGATATAGATTTGTGAAAGCTTGTGAATATTTCACATAGTTATTCACTTCCAAACTCTAGAAGTTTGAATCCATCATTCAAGCATAAAACAAGTCACCAGAAGTCAGTTTATCCACTCTCACGGATCTGTGGTTTTAGGTTCCAATACGGCAAAAAAAGCTTTTATTATGCTCCCAGATTTTACAATTGCTGATTCAACAAACCCTATATCTCAATCACAATAACAAAAAACTTGTAGGAGTACATATCTCCAGACTTAACACATTCACAAGAAAATTGTGTATGCAAACTAGATTTAGAACCAGACATGCAAATCAAAGTAATATAAACACAGAATCAGACTTCTGCAGCAAGCACACACCTTTTTCATGACTCTGACTAGTAAGTATGGCTGCATTCACCTCACTTGCTGTCTTTAAACGCTGTGATATGTCAAGCAAATCTCCAACAGGACAGTTAGAAACATCTTCAAAGGCAAGCAGTGCAACAGTCCTCTCCAACTCTTCCAAAAAGCTTTGCTGAAATGTGACAGGCAAGTGTCAGCACCGAGTCTCTGTATCCAGTTACATCAAATTTTCCCCAATAACAATTTACTTTCCCATTTTTGTATTTTTCTTAACTACAAGCAATTAAAGTAAATTGACAACACAAACGAATAACCATTAATGAAAAGGGCAGACATATTTCAGAATAAAGATTTTAGGGGGGAAATGAAATTTAGTCCTTGATGTTTTAAAAGGTGTATTTCACTTCCTAACTTCTTTAACTAAACAAAACAACCCTTCTAACACTCGTTATCTAGGAATTATCTTATTGGTAACAATTTGTTGAGCTATGGAAGGACTATTAGCACAAATTTTAAAAGTGGCTTGGGAATGTGCCATACATTTTTGTCAGGGACCAAATTGCACAAGACCCAAAATTTTCACGATACTAATTTACTTATTTTTTCAAGATTTCATGTGAAAATAGAGATAGAAAGATATATATTCAATGAGATTTACATTTTCCTCTCCCCTTGGTGCAAGCTCCTCTTGGGCAAACTCTAGTGCCTCTTCTACTTTTCCATTCCGAATTAGTTCTATCAACCGTTGCTGTTGAAGATGGAAAAATAATTGGGGATTTGTGTCCAGTATCTGCAGACAGTATTACAAAACCAAATGGAAATTAGTTCTATTAACAAAAGATAGCTTTGAGGTGTACAACATTGTTTATGTATTTTATTTGATGTCAGAAGTAATAACATTTTAGAATGACACAAAACAAAGTGTAGTGAATACAAAAGAAGGCATTTTTCGGCAAGAAGTAAATGTGCACATGAAATAAGAATTTTCTTAACTAATTTTTACATATCTTAAGGATACCAAACTGGTATTGAAAATAAAATAAAAAAAAAAAAAAAAAGGAGAAAAAAAAAAAAAAAAAAAAAAAAAAA
>Ga0209489_110082_pt1 | contig 11013 bp, 4 predicted proteins | sample SiratrowhiteBW_FD_187527 | JGI IMG/M metagenome (GOLD analysis project Ga0209489, IMG submission 187527) | Root nodule microbial communities of legume samples collected from California, USA - Siratro white BW (SPAdes) (version 2) | ecosystem: Host-associated > Plants > Roots > Nodule | place: USA...
ATATATACAATTTATATATATATATATTATATATATATATATACATTATATATATATATATATATATATATATATATTATTTTCTTTTTAAGAAATGATGTTACTAGGGAAACCAATAAAACCTTGAACGACCTGTGAAAAGACAAAATGAAAGTCGAGAGCATAAGCTACATGGATAATCAAGTTGGAATACTTTGATATTATTTGCATATATCCGAACATGACTTTTACTTAAATTAGTCAGTAACGATTGGATTTGTGAGGTATCTTTGAAATGCTGTAGTTGTCATCGTTCTCCCTAAAATATTAAATATTATTTGTCCGCAACAACGTGAAAACACCGTTTGCTGAAAGAAAGAACATGTAATGATATATATATATATATATGACGCTATCAATCAAGTCTAATATAAAAACAAAAAAAGTAACATTTCGTAATAGTTTTCTCCTTTCGTCATATACGTAAACATTATGAAGATGACTACCTGGGTTTACCTTGAACATAATGTTAATGTTATGCTAACTCACCAAATTGTTGACTTTAAAAATATTTGCACATCACAACAATACTCCACGGTAGATACCACAAACGCATCTAAACAATATAGAACATTTTCTAGTATTTTAATACTCTTAAGCAAAGTAACACACATCTTTCCAAAATTAAACAAATTTCACAACAATTATAAATTCAACATTTCTCAAAAATTCAATTTAATATGTACAAAAAATCGCATACTATGTTTCTAAAAAATTAAGTTAAAAAATATACAATTGAAATAAACTTTTAACTTAAAAAGAAACTGAAAACTTGATTAACACAATCTTTGCTAAAGAAATCCATTTTGAGTGATTATTGAACTAAACCACAAGTCGTCATATATATCCAAAGAATTTATTTTCGGCATTAAAATTACAATGAAAAGCATCATAGCAGGGCATACCTAAACACAACAGCAACGAACATTTGCAAAATTTCATATAGCTAGGAATGAAGATTTAGTCATTTTTAGCTCAATGAACTTATATTTAAATTATATTTGAAAATGATAGGGTATTGCTTAAAACTTCTCCTAAGAAAAAAATGAACTCAAGAGAATTTAGGAAGAAAATATAATACAAAATAAAGTAAAATGCTCAAATTTGTGATCAATTATATTAAATACATGATGTAGGAAGTACAAAATTCAGAGGAGTGAGATAAAAAAAAATGAAAATTTAGCAAGACAGGATAAAAGAGAAAAAAGAAGTTCTCATTCTCTATTTTTTAAAAACTACAATAAAATGATTGTGAGAGGATGAAAATAAATACAATTAAGATGACTAAATAATTTAAAAATAAGTCACGCCAATTTTAACAACGATTATAAGTAACTTCTAGAAATGGTTATGAACTTAAAAAAGATTGAACAAATCATATGAGATGACGAAGATTAAAAAAGAAGCATCTACCTTTAACGACGATTTAACTTTTAACGATGATTCAGTTGAAATTGTTATCGTTTTTGCTACTTATAATGAATATTAATCTGAAATCATTTCTGCTTCCTAATTTTTTAATTTTTTAATAATAATTTTGTTCTCACCCATCGTCATTTGATCATTTTTACGACGGTCCTAAGCTGACTATTGTGAAAAAGGTTATTCTATAATGACATTATCTTTATAATCATCATAATTTTACATAATTAATTAATTATTCGCATTAGTAGATTAGAAAGACAACATAAAAATATTACTCCTCTTCTTAATTACAAGTGTCGTGAATCAAAAAGAAAAAGAAGATAAAAGATATATGTTTAGACTTTAACCAATTTGGTAAATGAAAATCAAGAGGTAATTTAAATCATATCATGAATAGAAAAGTTAGAAAATTTTGATTTAACTGTTTCCCTTTTATAGTTTTAAATGCGAATTGGGTGGAAATATATTTGGTCGATTTTTTTTTTTTAAATTAACAACTGAATCACAAAAGATAACAACAAAATATTAGAATAATATAAATAATACTTGGATTGAAATTAAATTCAATTAATCAAAAATCATTACTAACGAGAAAATGTTTGAAAACTAAATTTTAAATTTGATTATAAATTTTTTCACAAAATATTAATTTTATACATTAAAAAAACTAAAATCGCAACTCAAATATAAATAAATAAATAAATTAAACTCACAACCAAAATCAAGAAAAAAATTATACATTATAATTTATTAGTGTAAATTTTACATTAACATAAAAAAATTTAGAGTATGGATATGCTACTACATAGTCAAACATCTACATATATTCCACTACTTTTCCATCGATAAAACGCCACATTACACTGTATTATTAGAAGAGATAAATTAAAATGTATAGTCAACCCAACAATGTATGTGACAAATGCTTTAATAAATATAGTAAAACCTTATTCCATTTCCGAGTCCTTAGGAGGGAATTCAGGACCATGCATTCAAGAATTAAGGTGATGTACCATTATGAAATTAGCAGGTCATATTTACGTTACAACAGTACAACATGGGCATTCACACCACAATAACTATATTGCCATTTTTTTTTTTTCAAATAATAATGTTGCATTGAATTTGTTCACCATACTATTGAGAATCATGTCATATATCGTACATGGTTAAGTGTAGGATCCATAATGACAAGAATAAAATTGCACTGGGCCACCCTCAGATTCTTTAAGACCAGATGAATTAATGCCTTCTGAAATTTCTTTGCACTTCCAAAATTAGACCAAGACTACTCTTCTTCCATCCTTACACAATCCACCATATTTGACTGCATAATTTATTCAGAAAAAAATTCAAATATCAGTCGATTAGAGATAACATTAAATATAGTGCAGAAGTGAGAAAGATTTTTATTTTAGTTTTGTAAAATTATTAAATTAAGTTAAATCTATTTAAAAAGATGGTACTAAAGTCTTTCTTATATGAACTGAGATTACGTGGCTTTTATAAGGTTTTAATGGAACAAACTTACTTTGTAAGATAAAAGCTGTTTTATACTAAGTTTATACGCCTTTCTTCTGTGTTCATAATTGGGTCACCCAAGTTGCACAGGTTTTGTTGACTTCAAAAACTTGCAACATGAAATGCAAGTGGAGATGGCCCATCATAATATGGAAAATAGATATAGACAAAGGAGTACTAGTTTTGTGATTATAGTGCTTCATTGCTAATTACGTATGATTTCCACTGCAATTTATAAATATATCATTTACACATGGTTTGCTATCTTTTTAATTAGGACTTGTCTCTCGCAACTAGGATAATAATTAAGCATACTTATATTAAAAAAAATCACTTTGGCTATCTTTAAAATTTTTGACAGCCAACTTCCAATAGACACTTAAAATATGTATTGACTTATAAGCTGTATACAATTATGAACACAGCTCTAGAAAATGATGAGAAAAATAATTATGCAACTACTTAGAGATACAAGAGAAAAGTAGACACAATTTCTGAGAAGGATACTTTAGTTAACGCCAATAAGATTGTATGTGATTGTGGAATATTGGGTTTTTATTAATTTTTCTAACGTAACTGTCTTAGTATTTCAATTGACCAGCTTTGACTACTATGATGTTTTCTAGTCTTTTAAAGTTTGTCTTTTCAACAATTAAAAGTATTGAAAAGATAAAAAAAACACAATAGTTGAAAAGTAAGCAGTATTTAATAAATTTGTATTAATGGAATATTTATTAATCAATGTATCGAAATATTAAAAGATTATAGTATTTATTTTAAAATGGAGATAGTACTAACGCACAAATGTGATCCTCTTTAATCATCAGTAATTTGATTTGGATGACGCCAATACGTTAAGTTCAAAGCGTTATACACTAGTTCTATCATAAAAAATTTTTATAACTGACATTCGTAAAATTAAAACTAAAATGTGTTTTAACCAATGTCGTTAGAGCTTTTTATTTTAATATTAAAATATTATTCATACCAATAGGGTGTAAAATGGTTGTTGTCAAACAAAAGATAATCTAAACTAAAACTAAATAGAGTGTGAAGTTTTTTTTTTCAGGAAAATAATAATATAAACAGTAATTTAAATTTAAAGAAAAAATAAATAAATTTCTCATCATAATTATTTAATTTAAATATATTTTTAATCTCTTTCACATGATTCTCTTTTTTAGTTCTTTAAGACAAATATGTATAAATTAGTCCATGTAGAAGCATAGTCATTTTTTCAGTTCTTTTAGAAAAATCTCAAACCAATTTCTTTCCTTTTTTAAGTATAAAACTTATGTTCCCTGTACAAGCATCAAAAGTTACCTAGCCAACTGAGAAGGGTATTTTACACTGTTTCTCTCATTTAACCAATTTTATTTAAAAATAAAAAATAAAAAATGTAATCCTTTCAGATTTAATAATATTATATATTTTAATTTACAGTGAATTTGTTAATTATATATGACATTTGGATACATGTTTTGTCATGTAAACATTGTAATAAATGAAAAACGATCAACACCGTTTTTTCTAAAACTAACTTCTGCAGAGTTAAAAAAAACAAAAAAACAGTTGTTTCAAATCGATGGAATTAAAACTATATTGATGTCTAATTATTTTTAATATTTTAACGTATTCTCGTAATATAAAGGCTATTAATTTCTTATTATTCACAAAACACATTAATATTATAATTCTTTTAAAATTCGAAGTCAATACATTTTGATGAATTCAATTGTATATTTACAAATATTATATATATATATATATATATATATATAAGTATTAATATGTGAAAAAAAATTAACAGTATGTATATAGATATATGTACATGAAAAGCAGCATAAAAAGTATTTTAAACTAAAAATGCTTCAAATTAATATTGACTTTCAATCCATTTTGTCAAAGTGACAATGAAAATTAAAAGCAGCATTGTTTTGGTATTTTAACGAAAGAAAAAAAAAGAAATCAATTTGATTATGAAAGATGAATGTGCTTATTAAGAAGTTTTAATGAAAATTTTAATATATAGAATTCCTTCAAAATAATTATTTGTGTGTGTGTATATATATATATTGTTAATATTTAATATTTAATAGATAAATACATTGAAAGTCAAAAAAATTATTTGTTTGTATATATATTTTTTTTGTTAATAATTAATATTTAATACATAAATACGAATGTTTTTTCTAATTATGAGGTTAATTTGTTTGAAAGCGGAAATAATTTAAATAATATGAATTCATTACCATATTTAATGAAGGAATTAAATGTATATCTATGTGAAGATGTGGATGTGAAATATATTTATATACATTTTGATATATGGTTTGTCGTATTGCGTATTTGCGTTTTGTTTTCAAAATATGATAATCATGTGTTATATATCAGTAAATGATATTTTAGGAAGAAAATATGAGCATATATAGGTCGACAAAAATATGTATATATTTATAACTTTTTATAAAAAAAAAATACTTCGAAGAAACTTTAAAATATAATATTATATATATATATATATATATATATATATATATATAATATTGTAATTGTAGTAGTAGTATAAGGATGTGATTTTTATATTTAAAACGAAAGAATTTATATAAAGATAAAGTTTTGAATAACTTGTTGATATAAAAGTTTTAATTGGTGCATTCACTTTTTAAGAAGTAATAATAAAAATATTTAGTCAAAAATGAATGTCGGCCCAGAAACAGCGGAGTTTTGAAAGTGAAAATAAAAGCATGCTTCCCAAGTTTTCTTTGTCCCCACTTACACACGCTTCCTATGTGAGGCAAAATCACAAAAGAAGGAACCACTTAATAAAGCTTAACGAACAAGTCACAACCCTTATGCACACAACCTCTCCAATTAATTAATCTGTTTTTTCCATTACTTTTAACAATTTTGTATTTTAGGCTATTAATGCTTAGAATAATCAACACATTTTTTTTTTCACAAGAGTAAAACATAATACAATGTTTTATAATATACTTGTCAATGTTTCATTGATGAAACACAATGTGTAATAGCGAAATAAGACATGTAATTTGTATAATTGAGAAAAAAAAAAGTTGTAAGAGAAAAGATAAATTCTAAAGATTGAAATTTCTTTCTCAACTACCACACATGAATAAAAGTTACTCTAATTAGATACCGTGTCAATTACTTACCAAATATAGTTCACTTAGAGGATATTGAATTAATTATTTACCAAAGTAGTATAGTTCATTTATAGGCTAGAATTCAATGTCCCAGAAGCCAAATTCTAGCCTTCATACTTTTCTTGTTCGCGTGGAAAAAAATAATCAAAATTTAGATACGAAAAACTAAATTCTAAGTTCGTTTTTTCTTTTCTTAGAAAAAAAGAAAAATGAAGAAAAGTATTTTTTAAAATTATTTGTTTGTTAAATAATTAGTATTGGTAATAAAAATTTTACTTGAATATAAATAATGAATTAAAGAATTGAAAAATACTAGATTATGTATTCAGTCTTAGTGATCTATCTATTTCAATGTGAAAACCTAAGAAAAAACGTGTTTTGAAAACAGAAAATGGGATGAGCAATTGTGACGTCCACTTACAATTTTTTTGTCGTTCTCAAGGTCAGCCGCTACATTGTTCACATTGGGCATTAAATGATAGAGACCGAAGAAGTTGAAAATGAAAGAAAAGATGAAAAAGGTAATAGAAATTAATAGAAAATAAAATATAAAGAAAAATGAAATAACTTCTTTTCTTATTGAAATTTGCATTTTGTTATATAAATTAATAAAAATAAATTAAAGTGAGGGCAACTTTCCGAAACAATCCTCGTCTTCCCTCTTTTCATCCGCAAAAGCAAACAGACGTAGACTTAAAACATAAAGTAACACTTTTTCCTCTAAAAGAACCCACTAATATTGATTGTTAAAATAAAAGTTTGCATTGAGTAATATTTTGTTGAAAAATCAATTCAAATTTCTAAATCTTAATGAAAGTAAGTGAAAAAGTCAAGAACTATATTTTAAGGAAAACGAACGAGGATAAATAAAAAACAATGATCATTTATAACTCACAAAGTCTCCGTGTGAAAACAGCGTATACTTTTTATATTTAAAGGTATTGTGAGAAAAGAGTACATATCCTATAAGAGAGAGTCATCACTCTAAAATAAAGAAAAAAAAAAAAGGTGTTTTTCTAATGCTATAACATTTTTTTTTCTGGCTCTATCCCTATTTAGCATCATGTTTAGGAATTAGCTTTTGTAGGTTAAAGACAAAAGATACAAATTAAACTTATTTAGCATCTTTTTACTAATTAGATTTTATAGATTAAAAAGAAAAGAGACAAACTAAATTAAGCAGCATGTAAGGAAGATAGGAGAATCTAAACGAATATTTTTATACTTCCGATTAAGTATCATAAGATCTTATACTTACCTTAATGTATAAAATATATTTATTTAAGTGATTTATGTCTATTATTAAATCTTGAATATTTATGTACTTTTTTGTAATTTAATATTTATATCGTATTTGATCATGTCAATAACACCTGTAATATTTTCTTGAAATTTTTTAGAAGTTATGTGGTAATATTCTTGATATGGTAATATTATTTATATCATTGCTTTCTTTATTTATTATCAAATATTACGTAAAATTGGAAATAAATATTTATATAAAATTTAAATTAGTTCTTTTGATAATAAAGATGTGAACTTTTAAATTAGTTATTTTGATGTTAAAACTTTAAATATTAATTTTGTGAAACTTTGTAGAAAGTGATCAATAGTACACAGATCTTTGCTTACAAATCCATATATCCGTTTCTATTTATACATGGCTTAATTAACTTTAGTTCTATTTATACATATGTTTTATTTTCGTCGTTAACTCTTTTTTTTTTTAAATTTTCGACCCTCTTAATTGTTTTGTCTTCAGTGTGGCTTTTTTGTGAAATTTTTTCGCATGTAGTATTGCAATTTTTTGAGCTTAATAGTATGCTATTATAAAGCATTTAGTATTTCAAATAAATAATTTGATATATAAATTATAAACATTTATTATCTTTAATAAAATAACATGTTTTCAATTCTCTAAAAATTAAAATTATTATTTTAAAAACAAATATGCTAAAAGGTCTACAAGCTATACACATTGGGCGTATAAGCTAAACGGATCGAGCCAACAAAATAACGACGGTTCTTCCAACACTTTCAAGATTTTGTTGGAGCACTTCCAAATTTTTAAATTTTTTTCTAAACTACTCCATTTAAAAAGATTATTGTGTCTCTTATTATTTAAAAACGAATAAAAATATTTTTAGAATGGATAATTTCAGAAGTTAATTCCGGATAGCAAATAGTTATTGAAATTGGCTTTCGGATTTATTCATTCCAAAAGTCTTTTCTATAGAAAAGATAAATTTTGAAATTGGTAATTTTGAAAACCAATTCTAATGAGAAATAGCTTTTTAGATGATCTATTTCGAAACTGAATGTATACAAAAATATTATATTATTAATTATTTTATTATATTATTGTTTATTTTAAAATTTCTTATTTTTGAAGTAAATATATCAAAATAATTATATCATTGTTTATTTAAGAATTCCAAAATAGACAATAATATAATGAGACAATGATATAATTATTTTGATATAATTTCAGAATAAACAATCATATAACTATTTTGATATAATTCCATAATAGACAATCATATAGTTATTTTAATATAATTCCATAATAGGCAATGATATAATTATTTTGATATAATTTCATAATAGGCAATGATATAATTATTTTGAAACCTTCACTTTTAAAATTGGCAATTTCAGAATAGGCAATAATATAATGAGATAATTAATGATATAATAATTTTTTTTTATACCTTCAGTTCTAGAATAGATAATTCTGGAAGCTATTTTTAGATCCAAAATTGACTTTTGGAATTATCTATTTCGAAATTCATTTTTTACGAAAAAAATACTTTCAAAATGGACAAATCAAAAAGCCAGTTCCAGATCCAAAATTAGCTGCCAAATTTTCTTATTCCGAAAATGTTTTTAATGACACCTCCTTTTCTGAAATAGATAATTTCAGAAGTTATTTCTAAATCTGGAATTAGCTTTTGAATTTGTCTATTCCGAAAATATTCTTATTATTTTTTAGGTTAATATTAAGGATATTTTGATCTTCATAATAATAAAAGAACAATTTTGAATTTTTTTTTAAACTTTAGAAGTGCTCAAGAAATACTTTGGAGGTGGAGGAAGAAGGAGTCCAAAATAACGCAACTAGGTTTTCAATTTCACTTAGTTTCTTTTTTAGGTTACTCAAACTACTAATATATGGGAATACTTATTTATCACTTTTAGATACAACTTTTTATGTTAAATGTTCATAATATTTAGATCTCTTAAAATAATGGATTAATAAGTAATTAATATATGATAAATTATTGAAAATAATAATTTTTAATTTATTTATTCTTATTAATCAATTAATTGTAGTATAATGTTTAAATGTGTTTTTATAAATATGACTTTTTTTTTTTGTTTCACTTCTTTTAAATACTTTTTTTTTGTTTTTAGTCTATGTAAACATGTTATTTTTTTTTAGTATATATAAATATTTTATCTTATAAATTATCAATTTTATTTTTCATTCATGCAAATGTAATTATTTTTACGAGAAACAAAAACCAAACAAAAATAAAGATCAGAACCAAAAACACCCCTATTTTATGAAGACTAATTAAGCTTCCCCCCCCTCTCTCTCTCTCTCTCTCTCTCTCTCTCTATATATATATATATATATATATATATATATATATATTAATATGAAGGTGAAAATCCTTAAGTATGATTATATCTTAAATATAATTATCTCGGAAGGTCAATACACATGCAAAAGTATTGAACACAAGTATGAATTTTAAACTTAATCATACTCTCGCATTATATTTTTCGTTTATTATTATCATCTTTATCCAACTTTTCAAGCATATATTATGTCCAAATTAAGAAAAATACAGTGGAATCTGCTTTTGCATGTGCAGTTTACTATTCCTTAAGCAAGATCAACTAAATTCTGCAATCATTTCTTGCTAACACAAAATCTAACACTATGCATTGTGGAGAATCTTTACTACAATAACTGCACTGTCAATAAAAAGGTGAGGTCAGACATTGACATTAATAAACAAATACAGAAAATAATGTAATAAACTGCTACTGCTACTTTATGACAGTTCAGAATCATATTCAATTTAAATACAAATTAAGTATTGCACCAAGGTCTGGTGACAATATATATTGTGCAGACTCCATATGTTTTCATTATAAAGCAAATCCAAAAACATCAATAGCCAGCCCTCTATTCACTTTAGGCTTTAAGGAAAGTAAAAGCTCTTTTAGGACCTCCATACCTTTTTCTTCTATCTTTATAAATGTGAAAAAAGTTCTAATTATATATAAGTCGGAAATATTTTGGATTATAATCCAAAAATTTATGTTGAATTTTACGATTTCGAGTTCAATCGTATAATTTGAAATATGTTTTAAATTATACAATTTGAAAATATATTGTTGAATTTTTTAAATTAATTTAAAAACATATTTTGAATTGTACAATCTGAAAAATATTTTTAAATTATGCAATTTAGAAATATATTTTAAATTGTATAATATGAAAATTTGAAATATACTTTTAAATTTAGAAATTAATTTGTATTATGTAAAAATTTTAAATTATATAATTCAGAATGTATTTTAAATTCAAAAGCATATTTTGGATTGTGTAACTAAGAAAACTTATAGATTACACAGTAGAGAAATCTAAGACATGGACATTTTTAACATTTCTAACACTTCCATGAAGATGTATGAAGAAACCATGAGATGAAAAAAATTAATTGCCTAAAATAAAATGTAATAACTAGTTAGAGTATTTTTTTTATCTTTTTTGTTGAACAGTAATTAGAGTCCAGAGGAACCCACGATGAATGTTTTTTTTTTTTTTTTAAAAAAAAAAAAAAAA
>Ga0209489_110083_pt1 | contig 11013 bp, 5 predicted proteins | sample SiratrowhiteBW_FD_187527 | JGI IMG/M metagenome (GOLD analysis project Ga0209489, IMG submission 187527) | Root nodule microbial communities of legume samples collected from California, USA - Siratro white BW (SPAdes) (version 2) | ecosystem: Host-associated > Plants > Roots > Nodule | place: USA...
ATATATATATATATATATATATAAATATATATATATATATATATATATATATATATATATATATAATCTCTTCAAACCTACAATACTTAGGAGGTAGCAATAGAGAATCCAAGTGGTGGAGGGATCTTAGAATCATATGCAATAAGGGTAAGGGTATGAATTGGTATAATGAAAATCTTAGGTGGAGAGTCAGAAAAGGTAGCAAAATCCTTTCTTGTGATGATTGTTAGGCAGGGGAAGTATCAATTAAGGAAGCCTATCCTAGAATCTATACAAATTCTACTAAAAAATAGAGTAATTAATAAGAGTTTGGGGTTTCGAATGGTCAGGAATGGGAGTGACAATTATGTTTGAGGAGGACATGATTTGAGTGGAAAGATGGTTTCTTTGTAGTTATCCAGTAGTGTGTGATGAGTGGGGGTGGGGGGAGAGGTATGTAAAAAGGTATGTAAAAGAATACACGGTGAAGGATGCCTATAGCTATAGTAAGATAGTGAGTGCTAACTCTGGTGACTATGAGGAGGTATTCTGAAAGTTATGAAAAGTAAAGAGTCCACCCTCCTCTCAGATGTGTGGTTAGATAATTCTTTATAATAAGCTACCAACTAGAAATAGGCTCCTCAGAGTAGGAATTCCAATTGAGAGCTCAGTCCGTGTTTTCTATAAATTCTATGCTGAAAGTATGAGACATTTGTTTTTCAAAAATAGAAAGTGTGACATTCAATAACTTTTTGTCTTAGTACAAGTTAAATCATGGGCTGTGATCAGAGTTAAGTATTATAAGGTTAACTTTACATTCTCATATTGGTGTTTAGATATGCAAATGTGCATGACTGTGACTAATTGATTGAAACATGATAGGATGCCTACAATGGAGAGGCAAGTTATTAGAGGGTGATAGTAGAAGAAAAACTATTCTCATTACCCAACTACTAAATAGTAGGATTGAGTTTGTTTATTAGTGCAGGGACGATTTAAGCTGGGAGTGAAGAGTTAGTTCGAAATGATGATTTAAGCTGAAATTGTTACTAAAAGAGTTTGGTGGGTATCTGCAAGTATTTTGTTGGATTTGAAGTCTGCAACAAAAACTTCACCACTCAGTTATTTTGAGAGCCAATATTCATTTTGTACTCTTAACAAATTATACATGATGTAGATTTTATGTGTGGATGTTTGCTTTAGACTTGTTATGAACTGTGTTAGGCAAATATTTCTATTATTATGTTTTTTTTTAAACTATAAACACTTATAAAGCCCCCTAATCTCTACTAAAAACCTAAAGGTACAGTATCCCAAAAATCTAACAACCTATAGTTAGTTATCAAAACAAAATTTAAATTCAGTATAATTCTAATTAAAGAATCAAGTTTATCAAGTATCCCTACCAAGATATACGATAAAAAGTAAGAAAAAAAAATTGACAATAAAAGATTTTAAGATAAAGAGAAACTTACTCTGATCGATCTTTGATTCTCTAGTTATTGAGAGGTGTGCCATTAGAATCTGAAACTGATGAATGATTAAGAGAAATCTTTGTTAGAAATAAAAGAAGGGAATTTTGAGACTGAAAAGGAGAGTTTAGAAGATGAAGAGATTATACAGTAAATGCAGGAAAAAATAATTCTGAAAAGAGGGGTTTCCCGCCTAAGAGAACATAAGCACTTTCGAAATCTCTTTTTGAAAGCTTGTCTTGTTTTGAAGTGGAAATGGAAGTTAAATTTATAATATGAAGATAAATAATAAAACTTTGGTATAACACGATTGTGTCGAGTTGAGAGTCTCACCAACCATTCACTTGCTTCTAAACCCGAACGATTTCACTGTCAAAGGTCGAACAATTTCCCTGCCAAGCCAATGGTTTAACTCTGATTTATATCATCTCCCCTGAGTTTTTTTTTTCTATTTTCTTTATGGAATTTATTTATTTCACTTTTTTCTTCTAATTAGGATTTTGTGGTAAGATTCTTGTGATATCCACGCATGTTCTACAAAAATAAAAAGACATTATGATTATAGAAGTCCTAAGAATTCAAATTTCCCCTATATTTCCTTATATTAAAATGCAGACAATATAAAAGTTTGAAATAAAAAATATATTTCTGTATGTTTATATAACTAATTGAAAAAAAAAACAAAAAAGAAAAGGTGTGATAAGGTAGTTAATACATTAGAGATTGTATGTAGTTACAATAAAGTTTATATGCTATTTATTATGTAAAAAAATTATCTTCTACTACATTTATATACTAGTTTTTTTTTTTTATCAGCATATACTAGATTTTGTTAACCGTGATAAATTACGTTATTACTAAATAATTTTGTATTTTGTTCGCTTTTGATATTTTGTTTTTATTTCCATAACAACATAATCATGGATAAAAGTGTCATAATGGCACCTATATCATCTACTTAGTATTAGGATAAATGGAAATTTTGTCTAGATTTTGCATTTGAAATTATCACATTATATGTCCTAATAAAGAGATGTAACAGATAATGTGCTTGGAGTAATAAAAAAAAGCATACAAGTATTTGATGTGTGATAGATTTTATAGAAATGATAGGTGGATTTTTCACTAAGGCAGATTTTGGAAAAAGGTATATGATAATAAAAGGAGAAATTTAATATCTATGTTGATTTGGATAACTTATTGAAAGAAGTCATGATGCCACACAATCTTTAGAAAATAAATTTAATAACGTAATAGATAAAGATAATAAAATGCTTGATAAATAATGAAACTTCTACCAAATTGAGACACAATGTTTAAAAGAAAGTATATTTTGATTGTAAATTTTTTTCTAAGTTCTTAATATTTTTTAATTGTTACATATTGAGAATCTCCAGGATTAAAGTAATGTATCATTTGATATATTTTTACAACTGTTAGAAGTGTTATTTTCTAAAAACTCTTGTTTATCATCATTTTAAGATTGTAAGTTTATCATTAAAAACTTAGAATTGAGTTATGAAAAGATATATATTTGTTCTAATGATTGTATCTTATGTTGAGAGGAATATAAAAATGAAATTAAATACTCCAAAGGTCACTCAAGAAATTATGGAAGTAAATCTTAAAAAGCAAGTGGAAGTCATGAAATTTAAAACTCTTGCTTTTATTTAATCGCAAAATCTTTTTCTAGGAATAGCAATTCTATAATTGGGTAATATCTAAAATGTAGAAAATGTTTTTTCTTGATGTACGTTCTTCTACCATTACTTATGAGACTTATTTTGAGGTATATTATATAAATTTTACATTATGTTTATATATGTTCCAATATTATAAGATTTTATATTTAAGAGATTATTGTTTATAATTAAATGTTGTTTCATTTTGGTGTTAAAAACAAAGTTAAATCATCTCTATGAGAGAAAAAGACAAAAGAGAAAAAAACTGACCAAAAGTTACCTAAAAGGTGAATTAATGTAACATACTGAAATATGTTGGAAGGATTGTAATTTGTTTGACTAAATTTAACAAAATTTCTAAATGCATAGAAATTTATTGAGTGAATCAAGTATAGGAGTGTGACTAAGATTGTGAGAAACTCAAATGTAAAATTGTGAGTCTCACATTATGTGAAAATAAGTGAAACAAACAATATAAAAAAGTGAAAATTTCACATTGCCTTTAAATTTTTAATTAAATATAACATAGATCTCTTACATAAATTAACTCATCTAAAATTCATATTGACCGATCAACTTACTTTTAAAGTTTTATAAGTATATATACTACCTAATAATTATTATAAACAAAAATTTTCGCTTTCCATCTATCCTAACAAGACATTCTACAATCAACCAACCAATTCAATTTGTAACGAATTCAATATTTCAATAATATTTCAAAAGTAACTTTCATTATTTAAAATTTACTTGGAATTCAAATAAAATAAAAAATTTAAAAACTTCAAGTACCTAACTACCTTTGAGTTTTATAAAAAAAATACACACACAAATTAAAAAAAAAAAAATTAGTTGATAATCAAAATTCTCAGTTAATAAAACCAACAAAAAAATAAATTGATTATAATTAAATTCAAATTATAAATAATAAATATATTATATAGAAAAATCAACTCACTTTGAAGTTAAATTCTATCGGTAGAAAAGTTCATCATGTTACTAACGTTCAGGTGATATTATCTGGGTGTGAAAAAGATAAAAAGAATAGAGAGAACAAAATTTTAAAATGGAAGAGGAAAGGTAAAGAAATGGAAGGATGCATCTATTGGAAAACTAAAAAGAAGAAGAGGGAAAAAAAAAAAAAAAAAAAAAAAAAAAAAAAAAAAAAAAAAAAAAAAAAAAAAAAAAAAAAAAAAAAACTAAGAGGAGAAGAAGAAAGAATGGGACTTAAGCCCTTGGTTTTCACACAATTAGAAAAAGTCTTAAAAAAGAGATAAAACGATTTAAAAATCATATTTATCTATATATATTTGGGACAAACAGTAAAAAGTAAAAAGGCTATTACGTTTTTTTTTTTTCAAAATAAGAACTTTTATAGTCAATATTTTTCATTCATTTAAAAAATCATACTTTGTAATTTAATAAACCATGCAACTTGAAATAAATAAAAAAAAACTAAACTCACACTAATTAAAAAAGGTGAGGCATTTTTTAATGAACTTTATAATTATGTTAAGTTTAAAAAATAGGTATTTCTCAAATGATAACATTAAGTAAAGTTTAGAAAATTGGAATTTGTTTATATTTCAGTCATAAAATATGATAATATTTTTGTTTATATTTAAGTATAGAGGAATTATATTAGAAAATTACATAATATTTTGTACATAATTTAAAATGTGAATAATATTCTTTAATATCTGGGTGACAGCCTTAAACTCAAATCTTTCTTACCTGATAAAAAAAGTACTTTATGTGTTTTCTTCCTTTTAAAAGGTAGCTTTTTGGATAAAAATAACATTGTTTTACTTGTTATTTTCAAAAAATTTTAAGATGACATTGTTGTTCATTTATACACTTAATTTAATTTATACTTTTCAATTGATATTTGATGAAAAATCCCCTCAATTAACAATTAACATTAACTAGAGAAATCATAGTTAGTGTTAGTAGAAGATTTTCTCAATTAATATTAAATAAAATATATCAGGAAAACTATTGCCAAAAGTATCTTTAATAAAGAATATTAACAATGTAAAAAAAATCTTATTAAGATTAATACAAAGTCCCTAATAGATGTTAATTGAGAACTAATCATCTCAACATAATTAGGAAAATCTTAACCACCTTATTATTCAAAAAATAATCTTTTGTTATATTAAAAATAATATCAACTTACACTAATTAAAAATAATCATAAATTAAAATCTACATACTTCACATTAATTCAATAATGTGTTAAATATCCTAATGTTTGTTGAAATAGTATATTTATTCTTATTATTGAGAATTTTAAATTGTACTTATCGGAAATCGAAGAAGTAAGGTGAAGTATAAGGAATACTAATTTCTGAAACATTATAAAGAAAAAGGGATTTATTGCACATTTATTTATCGATATTGGAAATTGATAATGAGTTTAATGGTGTCATAAATAAACATTTAAATTCTTGCATTCCATTAATTATTTATTGTGCATTCATTTATTTTATTATTTACTCTTTTTTCCTTAATATAAGCTAAAGTTTGGAAGAACTGATTGGTAATTTGTATAAGATATTTTATAAAATATATATATATATATATATTACTCATTGAGGTTTTTAATCATTTTAAGTCAATTTAAATAGAAATTGTTTTCTCTTTATTAAGAACTTTCTTATTTATAATTTCGCTACTTTCCAATAACCATATCCAAGTATGGAATAATAACCAAATCAATTATTATTTCAACATATGCATGTTAGATTGAACATTCAATTGTTATCTACCGAAAATATTTAACTTGACGTGGTATAATTATAATTAGTTGCAGTCTCTGATATATATTTGGAATTAGTTTTAATAACAATTTACTTTGGTTTTACAGGTAAAGTTTTTAGATTTATATTTTTTACAATAAGACTGATGCTTAAACAAATAGTTAATAGACTCATATGGCTTGGTCCATTCATGGATAAATGAGTTATCCTTTGCACATCCCTTTGCTAGGATCATCCAAAATCTACTAGAAGACAATTTCTATTAAATATTATAAGTATATATGTTTTTTATTCATGAAGTGTGAAAAGATAATTTTAAAAGCAATTATATTTATCTTCTATTCTTATATTAATAAATAAATGTAATAATACATATAATATACATCACATTAGAAGATTAAATTATAAAAAATATTATATATTTATTAACATAAGTCAGAAAAATCATCTTCATTATCATGTGATATAACAGTTAAATTCGAAAATATAATTAGGATTATAAAAGATTCATAAAATTGTAAATTGTGAGTCATTACATGAATTGTAATTTTTTTTTATATATAAATTGTCTTACTCTCAGCATAACATATGCATGCATCAAATTAAATTGAATAATCTCCAACTAAAAATACAAAATTTCTCTCAATTTTTTTTTAAATTTTTTTAGAATTTTAAGAACGTATTTATTATTATTTTCTAATATATTCTTATATTATTTTAATTTTTATATATTTTATGCATGTATGTATGATGAAAATACTAAATAAAATAAAAAATTGTAGAACTATTATATTATGATTTAAAAAATTATTATATTTCTTTATTCACGAAAAAAAAAACCTTAAAGACAAATAAAGAGTACTAGATGAGTAATTCACTTTAATTTTTATTTAATTTTATGATTTGAATAGTATTATTTTTAAGTTATAATTATGGATTATTAATGACATCTAAGATATTTTATTTGACAGTAAAAGACACCTAAATTATTGTAAGTTAGTGCTGTGGAACTAAAGAAAACAAAAATGAAAAGCTTGTAACTGTTATATATGTGTTTGATTCTTTCTCTTTAATATTTGAAAAAACTGTGGAACTCTGTGGGCTGGATCCACCATTTAAAATAAAAAGGGTGGTATTTGGGTCTAGTTTCCCTTTACGTTGAACCCACAGAATAATGAGTTATATTAGTTTATTTAATATATATATATACATATATGTCATATTAATAAAATAAAAACATTTATTTTTTAGATTATTATTATTTTAAAAATCAGGTCAATTTTAGATAAGTCTATTTCAACAATAGACAAACCAAACTGAGTAAAAAATGATTTAGTTAAATTTTGGTCACATTCTTTTACCAAATTTTAGTTGTATTATGAACTTTTCAAACTAATTCATCAAATTAAAACTGCACTCTAATTTATTGTGGTAATAGGATGGAATTTTATGATTATTTGTGTATATTATTTTGTTTTTCACATATTATTTAATGCGAAGGTTACTTTATAATTATTTTTACTTTTCTTTTCTCAGGAAAAAAGTAACGGAGGAGAGTTATTTAAATTTAAAATATTTCTTTTCTTTTTTTGAACATTTTCAGTATCGGTAAATTTTTAAAATTAGGATTCCAATCTCATAAGAAATTTCATTATAACATGTTGACATGTTCTAGAGAAAGGTTAAATTTAGGATCTATGATTTTAAATAAAACTCTGAATCTTAAAAATAAAAAAAAATCAATTTTAAAATAATGAATAAATAAATATTTAAAATTATAAAATATTGAAATATAAATAAAAATTAATAAAAATGTAAATTTTATATGATATTTATATCGATAAAACGTTGTGTGAAAAATTTAAAAACAATAAAATAGAATAAAATTCTAAGAAAAAATCTTATAAAAAAATTCCGTTACAAATAGTATCATATTTCTTGTTCTATTCTTCATTTCTAAAGTTTTTTTATGTGCTCTCACATCAGATCTGCATCCGTTTACTTTGTTTTAGTAAATGTTTTGATTTATTTTTTTAAATACATTTTTTAATTAAATACATACAATAAAAATATTAATAAATATAAATAAGTTCATATGATAAGGAAACATAAATATTATTAAAAATATTCCGTGTTTGAAATTTTCAATGTATTAATCTATACATCATGGACATCTTTCCTTAGTGAGAACTACAAAAGAAAAGGGAAATATTCATTGTAGGAAACGAAACATGTTACTTGTCATCTCCTCAGTATTTATAAAAACAAATAACTTTTATAATTATATAAAATGGAGTTTTAAAGAGATATTTTCTTTATGAAATAAAGCATTTGAGATATACAACTTATTCATTAGCATTTAATTCTCTACTTATTTAAATTTTATCTTTAAAAAATTAATTTTATATTACCAATATTATTTTTAATGTAGGGTAAATATGTTAAGGTACTCTTAAAGTAGCCTTTTACTTATTCGAATATGGATTCACTATTATTATGAAAATAAACTTAATTGGGAATGACTTTTGAAGCAAAACGTAGCCAAAATTACATTTTAGAAAAAAAAATGTTTTTAAGGTATTTGTAAGAGGAGATGTAGTGAAAAATTAGGAACCAACTTTGAAAAATATTTAAGAATGTGATTTCTCAAAACATAGAAAAACAAACATGCACCTTCAAAATGTCAAAGCAAAGTACCATTGCAAGGGGGAAATCAAAGAACAGAACTTGCTGCATAAAAGGAATATCACAACATGCAAAACATATAAATATGAGATAACAAATAAACCTTGACATGCATGAAAGTAATTAAGAATATCTAACCTAAAATAAAAGGTTTCCTGTGAAGAGAATTTGAGAGAAAAATATCGGGAAGATCTCAAACAATGAGACATGAGCTAACATAGAAGAAAATGACATCACTTTCAACTCAAAATCTTAAGATATTGAATTTGTAGGTCTTCTTCTTATATATTGTTTAACTTTCTCATTTTTATTTTAGGGAGACTCTTCTAACTATTCTGTAGAAGTAGAAGGAGTTGAAATAACTTCATTAACAGTAACATGGTATTCTGGATCATCAAGCCAAAGCACTGCAAGATGAACAGGGGAAGTGCAGCGTCTGTGAACTGCTTCAACTTTCCAAATGGTGTCTTCAGCCTCATGCCAACTGAAAACAGCATTCAATGGCTTCTCTTCATTTTTGCTTCCAAACTTGGACTTATCCCATTCTTTGCAAAGTTTGTGTGTTAGATAATGCAATGGTTGACCATACAATGTCTTCAAGGTTTTGGCCAAACCTTTCCAATTCACAACCACCATCTCCTTTAAGCCATATTTTGGAATAGGCTTATTCTCCATCATGTTTTGATATTCCTTAGCAAGCTTTAACAAAACATCTGCAATAATTTTAACTACTATTACTTTTTCTATTTCTCATACATATTGTAAAAATTGCTAAAGTAATGAGCATTTTTTTAAATGATACTACATTCTTCTCTATCTTTTTTAAATAAATAATAATTACTTCTTTCTATATGTACGCCTAAACTATACAGGTTTATTATGAATACATAATCTACCAGTTATTTACCAGTATTCTCTCCTATCTAATTTGTTTATGACTATTAAGAAAAAATAGATTAATGTGAATATTTATTAAGGGTAATATTGAAATATAATAGTGATGATTTTATTTAAAGAATTGAATAACACTTAATTTAAAAACTTATGAAAAAAACTTAAATAATATTATATACTTTAAAAGTTATGGTTGGGGTGGGTTTGGCTAAAAAAATTCAAATCACATCAATCCGACCGTTTGTAAGTTTTTTTTTTCTATTTTTTTATATGGCTTTGGTTTAGCCCATGGTTTTAACTTTTTATTATTTTTAATAAATTTCATGTGATAATTTTATGTTTAATATAAATTTTAATAAAAAAATATTTTATATATATATATATATTAAATAATATATGTAGTTAATAAATAATGAAAAGAAAGAGATAAGACAAATATTATACTATTTATTAAGAAAAATAGTTAAGTGCATTTAATACTTTTACTTTTATATAATAAAGAGACATTTTTTTTATGTTATCCTTATTTATATTTATTTAGAATGATGACTAAGTTTAAAGATAGTAATATTTCTGAAATAGTACAATTAAATAGTGTTTAGTGAATTCAAATTTGTTTATATTTAATTACACCAAATATAACGGATGGGGATAACAAGATATAGTGGGTGATATTGATTTATATTTGTTTTTGAAGTAAAATCTTATGCATAGTCCTCATGTGTCCAATGTTTGATCCGAATGAAATTTTGTATCCTATATAATAAGTATATTCATACTTTTGTCCATATGATTAAAATATTTATTAAATATTTTTTTAAAATAAATAAAACATAATATTATTAAAAAATCAATATCAAAATAATATATATTTTCTCATTTTCAATATCAATGTCAAATGACAAAAGAAAATATAATTATATAAATTTTAAAATAAAGTATCAAATACCAAATAAAACAAAGATGTATAGAAATATAAAATAGAGATAAGAATAGAATGAATATATACATAATTATTTACCTATTAAAGTTGATTAATATATATACTTACATTTATACCAAATTAATTGAAGTATTATTTGTCAATATCATAAGCAAAGATAAAACTTTAATTATGATTTTATTCATCATTCTACTCACCATTTCATTTTTTAAGTATTCTAATGTTTTTTTTTTCAAAGAAAAAAATAATTGATATTGCTTTGAAGTTTAAATATAAAAATTAAAAACTATTTTTTTTTCAAATATTCAACCTTTCAAAAGAAACAAAGCAGTGTATAGTAAATTGTCTTCAAAGAATATATAAATATAAATTCTTATTACATGATTTTTTTTTTAATTTAGCCACAAATTCTGTTCCAATAAAAATACTGTATTTATTAGAAAAATAAAGTTATTTTAGGAAATATATTTTTTTTTTTAAAAAGTATATTTATTATTATACTTAATATATATAAGTAAAAAAAAAATCCTGTTTATAAAAAGTACCACCCATCCATGAATTCATGTCATTATCAATATATTATTAATATGAAGAAT
>Ga0209489_110084_pt1 | contig 11012 bp, 4 predicted proteins | sample SiratrowhiteBW_FD_187527 | JGI IMG/M metagenome (GOLD analysis project Ga0209489, IMG submission 187527) | Root nodule microbial communities of legume samples collected from California, USA - Siratro white BW (SPAdes) (version 2) | ecosystem: Host-associated > Plants > Roots > Nodule | place: USA...
AAAAAAAAAAAAAAAAAAAAACATGTTCTATTTATAAGATAAAATTGAAACTACTAATGAATGAGATAATAAGAAATTGACAAAATGATTAAACTTATTCTATTTTATTAACCACTAAGCAAAAACATAAGATGGGAATGAGATACCCTCATTACATTCTATATTTTTCTTTTCTGGTTTTGAAATGGTGGCATCAAGAAATACTTTAATTTAGAAAATTATACTTTGTGATGCTTAAAATTCTAACAATGAACACATGAAAAATAATATATTTCACTAATAGATTTTTATTTTGCCAATCAACTCTGTAGTTATACTCTTTATTAATTTGATACATTTATTTAATTTATATTCGTAATTACATAATTTTAGAATTTCATTATCATCAATTTCATGCAATGTGACTCTCACATTTATAATTTAAGGTAGATCTCTATTCATTTAAGAAATATTTTTTATAATTTATTAAGATATATAGATTAAATTCGTTCTCTTAAATTTGATGAAAGTACTAACTACAATGGGTCAATGAAGTATATACTAGAAGAGCAATATAAAATATTATCAAAATTTTATTAAATTTAGAATTAGACTTAATATTTATATATTAACTTACTAAAAATAACAATTTTTCCCAAATGTTGAAATGAACCATTCAAGTTTCAATATAAATTATTATTATTATTTAATATTTTTACTAAATATCGAACCAAAGATTATAAGATTTACTTAACGTGTGCACAAATAAAAATATATATGAAAATAATAAATAAATATAAAACATCAATAATATTAGAATCAATTAGCTCTCAAACATTCCATGTGTCAAATTGCAACTATTTTTAATATCACAAAGACATGTCTATGTGTTTATTAGTGTTTTTGCGTACCAATAAAGTTTTTATGATGAACTAAAATAATTTAGTTCCAGGGACCAATAACATAAATTGGTTGTTTTCTTTGTCTTAGACTTTCAAAAGTTACTTTAGACTTTCAAAAGTTATTTTAAAATTTAGTAAGTTGGAGAAATTCACGTAAGAAAATAAAATAACTATCATATTAGATTGTGCAGTATCATTTCTTAATTTTAATTCTTATAATTTATTCCTAGGGACTAAAATATATAATTTAGTTCCTATAATTTAGTCTAAACATGAGTATTAAATATTTTTAAATGATTTAAAAGATTACTTATAGGTATTAAAATAATTTAGTCCTTATATTTTTAAATTTAAAAAATAGAAAGAGTCTGATTTACTTATAAAAATTTTACCAAAATTTGAAGACAATTAACGTTTTCACCAAACAATTAACAAAAGAATACAATAATTACATTTTCATCGAAACATTCAATTTTTATATGAAATCCTCAAAATCAATCATGGATTCAATTTTAACAATAAAATGAAGATGATGAAACACCAATTTAGTGATAATGTAGTGCAATGAAGAGTAATGGAGAGTACCTATAATTAAGCTATTGCAAATGAAGACGCACTAATATGATGAGAGAACAATACTAACGCTCAAAATGGATAATGGTTCAAAATGAAGATGGTTGAAGCATTGACATGATTTAGATAAAAACATAATATTTCAATTTTTACGTGTAAAAACTGAATGATTATATTGAACCTAAATTAACCAACATAATATTTCTTTCTTGAATTACAAAATTCTCATCACACATTTATTACATCAACTTCTTTGTGCAACCAACGTACTAAGGATGACTTAAAAATTCTATTTTACACTATTTCACTTAACTAGCCAAATTAATATCACAGGTTAAAAGCAAAAGCTAAATTACAAAGAGAGAATAAAAATACAAACGAAAACTATGAGATATTGATTTTAAGAAACCAAAAGCATAAACCAAGATTAAAAATGAATTTTTTTTTTCATTCTAATTATTCTTACGGAATACTTCTAATATGATGTTTTAACACGCACTTTTATTTAAAAGGCTGTTTTGTTTCGTTTTGCATATGGGTTTAGCTGGACTAAATTTGCAAAACAAATAAATGATGACCACACAGATCAACACGACAAAAAATCCTGGATTCACCTAAGATTTACGTAACCCCACTTTATCTATTAGTTAGAATTATGTATATTAATTGGTACAGGAAAACGTGAGCTGTTATTAAAAAAAAAAACAACTTTTAGCTTCGTATTCTTGAAAAAAATGTTAAGCATAACATTTATTTTAATCAAAATTATTTTTTTATTAAAAAACTAAACTAAGAAAACACAATTTTTTTATCTAATTATAAAAAATTACAAACGTAATACTCCTATCTTTTGTTTTTGTGGCATTTTCCCTTTCTTACGGAAACCTAGAGGAACAAAGGGCATAAAATAGGCCGCAGTATCCTATGTTACTAGGAGACACAGTATCTTTAAGACCATTATTGCGATTTGTTAATTTGAAAACATAGAACAAAAGGAAACTGCGTTAATGACATTCTATGGCATCTTATTATGGTGGTGTCTCCTCTTCTGCTCGTGTGTTGCTACCAAGCTGGACCCTTCTTCCCCGTGGTTTCGATGTTATATGCCTTTCTCGTCTCAGTTTGGTTCTTACTACATGTGACGTTTGTCTCTTAGAGTACTTCTTATAATGTTATCAACATATAATAGGGTCTGTTCAGTTGGAGAAATAGTATCTTATAACATAAGGATCTAAAATTTCAATTTACATATAATTAAGCAATGGAGTTTGATTTCTTATTGAAATAGATTCAAGGTTCTGTTTTAGCAGTGTTTAAATTAATTTCTTCAATTAACTTTTAAAAGATAAATATATATATATATATATATATATATATATATATATATATATATATATATATTTTCTTTACAAACTAAAATTAGTTTATGAGTAAGTTCATGTGTAAAAGTTATTTTATATATATTTTTTATTAGGAAAAAGTTATTTGACACACTTTTATATATATATATATATATATATATTAAAATTTTTACTTTTAATTTCTGTACAAATTATAAGGAAATCAATTTCAATTTTTTAAAGTATTTATAGAGGAGTTAGTTATTAAATTTATTAAAGTAAATAATGCAAGTTATAATATTGATGGATATAATGTAATGTGAAAAAAATAGTAAAACATGATATGTTCCTGATACAATGATAATCTCTGATCTCTTGATGTTTCCCGTTCTTCTTCCAAACAACCTCAATATTGTACATTCCTCTAGAACGTGTGAACTACAATGATTTTCTTATTTGTTACAAGATCTTCACATCACTGGTATGATAACTAGTTTTATATTTAAATCTCATTGTCTTATAAGCAATCAAACCCTAATGTTAATTATTAAGGAGTGATATCATCGTGTGAGTGATGAGAAAATAATATATTTTTTCACTGATTTTCCTATCAATTTTGGGGAACAAGATATGTTGAAGTTTTATAGGAGATAGGAGAATGGGGAAGGGTGTAAGAAGTAGCTATATCCAAAAAGTTGAATTGAAAAAGAATATAGATTCAGATTTGTCAAATTTTCTAAAACTTAAAAACGCATGAGCACTCGAAATGGATATAGAAAAAATATGGATAGATAGAATGTTTAAAAAAAATTTGATTTATTTATGAATTATTACATACAGATTTCTTTATAGGTAAATTTAACAATATTTACAAATTTTACCTGTAAATCTTTTTACCTACGGATTTGTTATCTACAAAAACATTCGTAAGTAATTACCTACGAATCTAAATTAGTATGTATTTAAGTACGAATTTAAATTTGTAGGTAATATTATTAATATTACTTTTTAGATTATATTTATTATTATTATTATTTTAATATTATTATTAATATTATTATTTATGATATTTATATTATTATTATTCTTAACTTAATAATTAATAATATTAAAATTGTGAATATTATATTATTAATATTACTTTTGATATTATATTTATTAAAATAACTGTAATGGGACATATCAATTGGATATTAGTTTTATCGTAAGGAAGGGTTATGAAGGTTGATCATTGTCTCTAATATGTAACATTATTGTTCTGAACGTCTACATTCTATTGCATCCTAGAAAACTAGTTTGAATAATTGTTGAGAATTGTCCAATATATGGAAAGACCATCTACCCTCATTTTGAAATTATTTTATTATTTATATAGAGAAAAGAAATAAAGAAAAATACAATCACATACAAATAAAGCTAATAGAGTCAAATTATGAGAATTGGATGAAGAACTTTTTCTTTTTATGACTTTTGTAAAAGAAAATAAAGCTAAAAGGAATGATGCATGGTTCTTGAACTCGAGATGTTCTAATCATACGTGTAGAGACGAAGAAATATTTTCTAGCATGGTATAAGAATATAAGCATTCTATTAAATATGGAAATAACTCTCAAATGTCTGTGGTTGGAAAATTCAGCGTAAGATTGATGATTAATGATATTACTTTTCTTATTTAAGATCTATATTATGTATCAAGGCTTCAAAATAACTTGTTGAGTGTGGGGTAGTTGTTAGAAAAAAAAGTCTTCTCATTTTCATAAAAAATAGGATATGAAATATCTATATCCAAGAAAATAATTTATTTCACTATACGAAGATAATACTAATTGTATGTTTATCTTGTTAATGAACACTCCAAGATCAATGCCCTTATGGAAGAATGTTTCATGTTTTCTTGGATATAACATACATTGGACATAAAAAACATGGACACTTAAGATACAAGGGATTGAAGACACAATAAACAACAAATGATGCATGGACTACCTTAATTGGAAGTCTCAAATGTTTCTTCTGAAGATTTTTATTTTGGTAAGCAACATTGCAATACTATTCCTTAGAAGAGTGAATGACGTGCTAGTAAGATATTCAAACTCATACATGCAAATATTTGCATATCAATAGAGGCTATATCACATAGTGGAAAGAGGTATCTCTTGTGCTTCATTTAATATTATAGTAATAAGGGTTTTGTTTATTTTCATTTGAAAAATCATAAGCCTTGAAGTTTTCAAAGCGTACAAGAAAATGAAGTAAAGACATCTATTAAGTGTTTATTGATAGACAGAGGAGGATGATTAAATCAATTTCAAATCATTTTGTGAAAAAGAGATAATAAAGAGACAACTTTCTTCAACATATACATTACATTGAAATAGGGAGACAAAATGTAAAATTAGAATAATGATAAATATGAATCCATGTCCAACACTTGTTATGAATATCACTCCTAAAAAAGCTTGCAACATAGTTCAACCTTCAATAGAACATCTTTAAGTTTCAGGTTTCATAGCACATGTGAACATATTAGAGATAAAATGGGATAAATTTGAAGATAATACCTTTCCTTGTATCATGTTAGGTGTGAGTGATAAGTCAAAGGGTTATCACATTTTTAACCCTATGGCAAAGAGGATTGTAGTTAGTAAGGATGTAGTGTTAGAGAAAGAAAAATGGTTTAGACTAGGAGCAAAATTATAAATAATAAATGTAGGCATAATTGATTTGGGGGTGGTGATGATTTCAATAGTGATGAAAGTAAGGAACAACATGGAAGCAAGAGTAATAATGATAATTTAGAGGAAGACATGGAGTTCAACAATGGAAATGAGAATATTATGAGAGTTAGTGATCCTAGGAATGAAAATAATATGAGGGGTAGTAATGCTAGGAATGAAGTATATAGTTTACACATAAAATGCAATTGAAAGGAAAAGGAGGAAGACAAGATGAAAGGATTTGTAAGTGGTAAGGGGTTGAGTGAAGAAAAAGCAGAGGCTTACATGATATAAGACATTATAAGTGATGTTCCAACTTTGTTTTTTGAAACTGTGAAGCATGAAAAATGGAGATGAAAAATGGAGGAAGGTTATGGGCAATGAAATAAGCTTAATAGAAAAGAACCAAACTTGGAAACCTATGGATCTACCAACTAGAGCAAAAACAATTGTAGTTTGAAGACAAAATTAATTGAGTTTGGCAGGGTTGATAAGCACAAAAGCATGATTAGTGACAAAGGGATACTTCCATCAACATGAAATTTATTATTCATAAGGATTTGCTCCAATTTCATACATGGATACAGTTATGATGATTGTGACACTTGTAACATGTAAAGAATGAAACACCTTTTGGATGTCAAATCTTCCTTTCTTTATAGAGTTAAGTGAGAATGTGTATATTGAGCAACCATAAGGATATGTAAAGGAAGAAAAAGAATATTAAGTATACAAGCTACATAAAGCTTTTACTATACATGGTTAATACTAGTTTAGAGGAGCCTAATGAAAAAAAATTGTGTTAACTATTACAACTTTGAGTAAGTTAACATAATTCTTTCATTCGACCCTTTAAAACTATTTAAAATTAAACTCAATAGACAATTGGCAAAAAAAATAGTTTTTTTCAACCCATTCCAGTATCATAATTTATAAACCATCAAAATAAAAAATTTTAAGTAATATCTTTTTGTCACATATTTTTCCTCCTAACTAAATAATAACTTAGTTATATGAAGCTCGAGAAGAACTCGGATATTAATTTGAAAAAAATAATAAAAAGGCATTTATAACTTGCAAACTAATTAATTATCGTATTAAATTAAGATTATTGTTATATAATCTTCAAACATGTAATCACAAATACATTTTCACTTCTTAGTTTATAAAAATATTAATAACTACTTAATATCTTTATTGTAATATTAAAAAAACTTTTTCATCTTTTCATTTATAATAATAATAATATCAATTTATTTAACCACATACTTCTTTCTTTAGTATGCAATAAAATATATTATTTTTAATAAAATTACATATATACTTTTTATGACTTATGTATTGATAATATTTGTATATGAAGGATACGTATGTATCATTTAGTAGGTTAATAAAATATGTAGACCGTTCCTAAGGTAAATGAATTTACAAATTAAATTAAGGCGATCATAGGTATTTGTAATTAAAATAGCCAAACACACAAATATCTTTACACTTAGAGACTATTAATGCACATATTTAAATAATACCCATTAAAATAAATTTTGATATCGTATTAAATTTAGATTTATGATTTAATTCAATTCCATAAAAATTAACTTATACAGTAAAAAATGTTCAAATATTATAAGCTTATTTAATACTGATGATTACGTGAAGTTTTAAATCGAAGATAGATATATGGTTTCGATGTTTAAGACCACTTATTAAGTAGCCATAGGAAGCAATAAGTGTAAAAAAAAAATTAATAAAGTTGTTTTCCTTCATAATTAACTTTTTTTTTTCCGGTTTAATTACGACCATAGGTACTCTCTGTGTTTTGGTTCTTTTGATTACAATATTTATTTATTTTTCCTTGTCATATAATTTATATTTTTGCATTGTACTTTTATGTTACGTGTTTAATTTTTTTATAGTAATAAAGAGTAAAAAAATGTAATTAAAAAAATTATAATAAAATTAATTAAAAAAATATTACTAAAATTTATATCAAAGTTATAAAAGATTGAGTACAAAAAAGTTATAACATATTTTTAATTAGCTTTTATAATGTAATAATTAATTAAATAATAGGAATATTGTAAATTTTCTATCATAATAAAAAGTAAAATTATAAAAAGATTGATATAATTATAAAAAACATTAAATAGTTTTTAAAATTTTAAAAGCTAAACAATTGATTAATGAATATAAACGTATAAAAAAAGTGGTAAAACAAAAGGACGCAAAGTAATATCTCATTATTAGTAGTTACAAAAATATATATTTTAAAAATTTCTATAGATATAATTTCAATTTTTCATAAATTTTAGTTGTTGAGAATTTTTAAAAAAATTATTCTCTATCGCTAGTGTGACATCATATATATCATACCACTATCGAATTATTATATTAAATAGTTGGTGATATTTTTTCAACGAATATGTTATAACTTTTCCACAATTTTCATAAAACAGACAAAACTCGTTGATTGAAAAGTTTGTATACCAATTAATAGTGTTTTCTTTTTATCGGCATACAAATTAATAGTGTACCATGTAATTATTTTAAAGTAAGATATAACGTGGCATCATTGAAGGAGTGTCATGTACGTCAGTACTAGATTTTAGTGGCAACTATTTATAATAAGTTTCAAATTTGTGAAGATCAAAATTAATAACTTATTATGAAAGACCTAAACAACGAAAAAAAAAATGTTATAGAGATTAAAAATATATTTGATTCTTGTCTTATTTAACTTTTTTTATCTTCATAGAATTTCTTCATTTAACTATCAATATATTACATTACAAACTGATCTCCCATTAGTTAAGATATTGTCATTTAAATTTCAGGATCTTTATAGGTATTTTTTTTATTTGATTATTATATCCTGTATTCTGTAATAACATAATTGGTTAAGATACATTGCTCCATGATTAAAATCCACTCAAGAAAAAGACACTATCATTCTTTCACCCTCCCACTTAAGAATCAATAAAATTATTATTTACATTTATTTTTATTAGTTAAATATTATATTTTATTGTTAAAAGATGTTGTAAAGTGGAAGGAGAAAAAGGTGGATGCGAGATAATTATTATTGTGTGACAAATGCTGTAAAACACGTTATTCTTTTCATGCACGTGTGCTCTAAAGCTGCTTCATCCTTTCTGCAAACGCAAATTTAACAGTGAGTAAACAAAATGTACTGCATTACTTCAAAGCAAGACAGAGACAGATACAGAGACAATGTTGGATTCACTGAAGTGTCGAACAAAAAATATTCTCTCTGATCTGATCATATCCCACCATGCACGTAATGATCACCTGATGAGCAGAGAAAATTGAATTTGCAAAAGCCATGACAAAAATAGTAACAATAATAATAGAGTTACTAATCATTCACGTATTGGTGAGTTGTACCTGATCTCTCATAAAGGGGCAAGATATCACAGAAGAATAAATGGCAAAAAATGGACCCAGGAAAACCATCAAAGATACTCCAACATCTATTGATTTCATATTCATCATTAGGGATGAATAACATAAGCTATTCCATGTGGAATAACAATGCAAACTAAATCACATATTAGGTAAAATGTCATTTTATCTATATATCATCATCATATACTACACCATTCTTTCTACCTCCCATATTATGCTTTTTCTTTTCTTTTCAAGAAATAAAAAAGAATAATTTTTCTATAGAGGAGAATCTTGATTGAAGTGATACAATTACATAAAATATTTTAGTATTTAAATGGAATAATATACCTAATATTTAAACTTTAGGTCTTTTGTCAAGTTGATTCAATTTTTTGAAGGTAAAGTTTCTTGTTTAAACTTTGTAGATAAATCTGTCAAAAATAATTTATATATTAAAAAAATATGTCGGAAGAAAATAATTTTACTGAAAAAAATTGTCAGTTAGATTTAAAAAAAATAGAAATTAGCTATTGGTTAGATTTTTCAAAAGAGATACTAGTATGGGTTAGAAATTTATAATTTATAATTAATTAATATGATTACATATTTTGAAATTACATTTATATTTGTTGTTTATATTTTATGAATTGAATATTATAGATTTATTGCTGTATGATTACTAAAAGTCAACCGTAAACTAATACAAATTTAATAAAAAAAATAATGAGAAACTTTAATTGATTAAAACTTGAGACATGGTTATGTTTTTTATTAATAAATTTATACATATGAATGTTGATTGAACTTGTTCGTGATGGAGAATATTTAAATTTATCTAGCATAAATATAAGTGTACTATAATTGATCTTTTATTTAGGTATGAAAATAAAATGAGTATATCTATATTTATTATATTTTTTCTTATACTTATCTTTATTTTTAATTATTAAAACACCATTAATTTATTTAATATTTTATTTTAAATTTTTGTAATTATAATTTGTTCATTATTAGTTGACGTTTAAGAAAAAAAAAGAGTAAAAGTATAACACAAATTTCATATCAGAAATATTTTTCTCTATCAATATGAAATAAGAAACAGTCCAAAAATAAGTTATTTGATTGAAAAATGTTATTAATTAATAATTATTTATAAAAATGGTTAAATTCGATTATGTTTGTTTGATCAATCATTATATTCCGGTGTTTTTAATTTGTTTTTTCTATGACGTGATGTGCTTTTGTTTTAATATTTTGTATTATCAATTGAAATTCCAACATCATCCACATGTTAAAACGATAAATATTCTTATTTTATGAATTAGCTTTTCTATTTCAGATATATTTAAATAGAACTTTTAAGAATTATATCAACAAGTCTTGTTAATAACCGATTTTATCCGAGTAAAATATACCAATAAATTTTTTTATTAATAATTAATTTATTCAATTTTTGTAGATATTTTAATCACAAAAAAAAATAAAATTGTTTTTGATTGAAATTTATTGTTAAAAAAAGATTAAAGAGTATTTAAAATAATTAAAGGTTAAGTGAATATTTAAAACTTATTAAAGAATTTAAAATAAAATAAAAAATGCTTACCACGTGGTAAGCTAAGAATGGCTGCTCTCAGCCACACCACCCATCACCTCCATTATCTGTTATAGATGAAAAAAAGTGACATAGAGGGAGCGACCAAGATTCGAACACCTTATATTCTTCTAAAATAGATTCAAATGCCTATTTCGCAAGCCATTAAACTGTTTCCTACACCCCCACATATTCTGACTTGCACCTCCAGACTTTTGGAAATTCTTGAAATGCCCTCGTCACTAGCTGGTTTGGGCCTGCTACCTGCACCTCCATTAATCAGAATTCGTACCTACAAGTATTTGAAGGTCCTAAAATACCCCTAAAGCTATTTAGGTTGAATCTGCTTCTTGCACCTCCATATTTCTAGATCTGTACCATATCTCTCTCTAATTCCTGAAATACCCTTAATTTAATTGATTTTTTTTAATCTTTTAACATTGGATTATTATTTTGTTTTTTTTTTTTTTTAAAGTTTTTTTTTTATAAAATTTTTGTTTTT
>Ga0209489_110086_pt1 | contig 11009 bp, 8 predicted proteins | sample SiratrowhiteBW_FD_187527 | JGI IMG/M metagenome (GOLD analysis project Ga0209489, IMG submission 187527) | Root nodule microbial communities of legume samples collected from California, USA - Siratro white BW (SPAdes) (version 2) | ecosystem: Host-associated > Plants > Roots > Nodule | place: USA...
ATTGGTTTTACTTAAAAAAAAAAAAAAAAAAAAAAATCGCTGTGAAAGTTTATAAAGCTTTACATATATAAATAGTTTACTACCAGCTAGAAGCGGAAAGTCTTTTTTTTTTTCTTTGTTAAGAACTGAGAGATATTATGAAGGAGGAGCATCGGAAGAAGAGGAATGATGCCTTGGATCAACCAGAAAGAAGATTCAATACTTACTCTTTTGCTTTCAAATCTATTCTTATATAAAAAGGGTGGTTGATCTATGATGTACTGGGATTGAACGTAATTTTTCTAACCCCTCTCAACAACTATTCTGATATATATAAATATTTTATACTTTAATCTAGTGTTAATGATTTAATTATTTTTTTCTTAAATGCTTAGATGAATTTATCACTCATCTTTCATAACTGATTTAGATTTAGGTTGGAAAACAAATCTTAAATTTTAAAATTTGAATAAAAGCATCTAATATCTTTTAATACTGGTGATAGATTGAATTTATTAGTTGAATGAATGAGCTTAAAGCAAAGATTTTATTATTATTATTATTATTATTATTATTATTATTTGAGAAATTATATGTTATAATTAAATCATCAACCTTTCTAAATTCAAGAAATTAATTTATAAAGATTTCAGTTTATATATTATATTTAAATGAAGTTCAATCTTAATACTTCCTCTTTATCTTTTTATTTAGTTCTAATAGTATTTACTTTTTGAAATCAATCTTTTAACTTAAACTCTTGAATAAATGATGTTGAAATACCAATCCTTGTAAATTTTCACCACAAATTAAACATATATTATGGATTAAGTTTGGATAAGTCCGTAGAATACAGCACTTGATAAAAGTATTACATCACTCAGTAAAAATTCTAATATTTCTATTTACGTCTAACTAGAGAGTATACATATTAGATTAAATACTTAAGAATTTATTAAAATATACAAAATTTTGGAATTTATCAAACTCAAATAAAGTTTCTAAAAATTTTCTACGTAAAAATTAATTCCAGAAAAAATAAATTCTCACATCTATCTCAACCGTTAAATATGTTTTAAGATCATCAATTAGTCATGATTATTATATTACTGTCATATATATTATTTTCATACAATAGTAGTGTTGGTTATGATAATAAAAATACAACACCCGTGTCTTTATCTCGTAATTCATGATAAAATTATACCAAGCATGCTTCAAGAACCCAGTTCCCTTCTTTTATTTTGTGGACGGTAATTTGTAATTCTATACAAATAAAACATGCGCCAAGCTTTACAGAACATTTTAAAATAGTGGCTAGCATAAAACCATGCTTTTATTTTCCATGTTGGATTGTTCGAGAATAAATCTCGTGTCGCGTGTCAGCAAGGGGCACAATGCAAGTAATATAATTATACCTTTAATAATCTCGTTAATTTGTTTCCTTAGCTTTTTACAAGTTTTTATAATTTAATATCAGTTTAAGAAAAAATAGTTAGCCTCTCGTAAAAAAGGAACAAGCCTTACATAAGCAAAAAATTGAAAGACTAAAAAGGAACAAGGACAAAAAAAAGTGCTAAATAATTTAAGACGGACCTCTGTGCATCGATCTACATCAGCACAAAAAGAATAAATAAATAAAGATGTATAGATTCTTAAAATTAAAGACAAATAGCCGAGCTAGTTGAACTTAAGAAAATGTGTAAGAATTTTCTTTTTCACTAATAGAAATTAACTTTTCTTTTTAGGGGTACAACGTGAGCATGGGTATGAGGTAAATTGGCGACCTAAGAGTGGGACATAAAGGATTGGCTCACTAATCTTTTAAAATTAAAAATTAAAATAATTTAAAGAATTAATTTTGTTTATATATATTGTTTTGAAAGATGAAAATGATATTATAATTTAAATTATTACGAATTAAGTTTCAAGTATAAATTATAACGAAGTAATTTAATTAAGTTTCAAGTATAAATTATAATGAAGTAATAATTATTTTAGTTTAATGTTGTAAGAGTGAATTAAGTAAAAAAGCTAGCAGACTAACCCGCGACATACCCTTTTCCAGAGCAGGGTGAGTCGGGATTTGACTTTTACTTCCTGCACTCCCGTTTTTTTTTTTTTTTTTTTTTTTTTTTTTTTTTTTTTATAAAAAAGAACATGAAAAATTGCAATGAGAAAAAATTACCGAGTATAAAATATTAGATAAAAGAAATGTAGTGCTGTTATTTAACTCCTAAAGAGATGAAGGTGATGAGAACACTAAATGAGTTTTTCAGTTAGATACGGGGTATCGATCCGAAAGCATGCACTTCCGTTATTATTAGTTACATTTCTATATTAACAGAAAATGATAAAAATACCTTTTCTCAATGTACTAGGCAACCGTTGTTATTATCATTGTTTTGCCACAACACTCTTTTAGAGAAAGAAGAAGAGAGAATTTGTTCCAGAAAGTTATCATATATATTTCGAAAAGTTTTATCTAGAAATTTTGTTTCAAAAAGAATACATTTCATACATTCTATGAAGCTCATTCTAGCATATATTTTATGTGTTTCAGAGAAATCTTATTCTGAAAATTTTGTTTCAAAAATCATATTTGAAAAGTTTTAAAAAACTTATTCTAAAAGATTTTTCAAACAAATAATCTAACAGTTCCAAAGATGAAATAGTCTTTTTAAAATTATTGGGTACAACTAGAAATCAGGGGGGTGGAGGAAACAAAAATCTAAAATTTTCACACTGACCAGTTCGTCCGGCTCTATCCCAATTTTATATAGTCAACATAAAATTGACTCGTTTTGTCACTTTTATCTTTTTTATATTATTTGTCAATAAAAGAATATAATTTTAAAATAATTATTATAAAAGTTATAGTATAATAATTTGTAGTGTGTATATATTTTTTAAAATTTGTAAGGTAAAAATAAAACATTCTAACTTCTTAACTCGGTCACTTAACAGTTTTAAACCATACCCACACATACAATTTCTCTATGGTATTTATTCAGCGTTGGTTTTGGAATTTGAACACAAGAAAAGTTGACAGAATTTAAATCAGTGTATGTAGTTTTAGTTTGTGGGGTCTGAGTTCTTCCCAAGTTTTTAAAAACAGGTTGTGTAGCACTCCTCTTCTGCTGTCAGTGCGATAGAATATTTTATAGATTTTGTCTGCTACAGGCTTTCAAGGGCCACGCAGATTGGTCTTTACGGAAGCATGTTGTTTGTGTTACACATGCGGAGTTTTGATTCGCATACAAGTATAAATTTGTGAACCTCTTAGTGGCATAGCGTAAAGAAAGAAGACACAATGGAGTTGTGGAAGCTCTTCACAACTGCACTAATGCCAATTCTCAAGGTGCTCCTCATCACTGGTCTTGGCACATTTCTTGCTCTCCACCGCTTCAATATACTCAGGGACACTGCTAGGAAGCACTTGAATGCAGTATGTTTCATTTTGACTCCTTTTTTTTCCCTTTTTGTTTGGTATTATCTATGTTTTTTTCCTTATCTCACAAATTATAAGAGGTGCAAATTTTATCTTATAGAATGATTATACAAGTGGGAGGTAGACTTATAGTTGATTCTTTAAAGAATTAACTCCTTAAGAATTATCTTCTATTGTTATAGATAGTTGATTTCAATTTTTCTTAAATGAATTTAGGCTTCACGTTTTACTTACTGCTATTTTAACTGAACTTTGAGCGTTATTCAAGGTAGCAGGTTTTTTAAGTCTTTAAACTAAAAGGTTTTGTAATTAGGTTCTTTATATTTTACAATTTATATTTAACATTTGGGGTTATATAATGGTTACAAAATATTAATTTCTTTTAACGGTTTCAAGTTCACATAAACTAACTTTAAGTACTTACTTACAAAAATTATATAAGAACAAGGATTCCATTCCAACTGTTTTGGAGTACAGAACTAATTAAAAGTTGATAAATTCTAACAAAATAGTAGTTTCAAAATGACAAAGCACTTCCTCGTATGAAATTTACGGACATCTGATAGGATTTTTTATTGAAGTGCAAGTTTATTTAAGAATACTACCTTCCATTACTATTTTATCTCAGAATCCTGTTTCTATCATTAGTCTTGTGTTTTATCTTATCGTGATGGAACAAAGTGTAAAGAACAGAGGATACTATTTGGTAACTCACAAGTAAATGACTTTTTTTTTTTTTTTTTTTTTTTTTTTTTTTACAGCTAGTATACTTTGTCTTCACTCCGGCTCTTGTTTGCAGCATCTTGGCTAAAACTGTAACATTTAAGAGCCTGGTTATGGTGTACGTTGCTTTCTTGCCACTCTGAATTTCCAATTATGACCCTTTTATTTTCCATCTATTTTTCTCATTAATTGGTGTAGCTGAGATGCTTGTATGAACTTTGAAGGTGGTTCATGCCATTGAATATTCTTTTCACGTTTATCATTGGGACAGCGCTAGGATGGTTGTGTTTGAAAATAACCAAAGCAGCTCCTGATATGCAAGGCCTTGTGTTGGGGTGCTGTGCTGCTGGTAGTTCACTTACTGTCTTTGAATAGTAAATCTGATAGCTCAGATCAAGCCAATGTTGAGACCAATATACCACACATAAAAATTTAATTTTCTCACTGTTCTAGATTTGATGTGTACAGGAAATCTAGGCAATATGCCTCTCATCATAATTCCAGCAGTCTGTAAGGAAAGTGGTAGACCTTTTGGAGCTCTGGATGTTTGTAATACAAAAGGGATGGCATATGCCTCTTTGTCCATGGCAGTAAAGCAATCTAATCTGCCACATTAGTATAATTAACTAGGTTCATCATACACAACAGATAACAGTTTTGAATTAAGATTTGTCATTCTCTATGTTTTGGTTTACCAGATATCAAACATCTACATTTGGACTTTCGTGTACCACATTATCCGCGTATATTCGTGCCGGAATTTTAATGTGAACAAGGTTGACAATTCCACAGTAGGTCCAGTGTCAGTAATAGAAGCAGATGTCGAAAACCATTCAAGTACAACAGAGGTTACTGCAGCACAGACCAATGATCTTGTGACTCAATTTAAAACTGATACGGTCAGTCTGTCTTCTGATATATTTGACAATATGGATACATTATATGTGCACTTCAATTTCACCTAAGATAGTCTCGTCTGTGTTGTACTCCTTCAATGAAAAAACTTTTATTTTTAAGCAAATATTCCTTTGATATTTTGACATCATTATTCATTTTCTACTACCATAATATATTGAAGGGAGATTTGACATGGCACGTGTTGCCTTTCAGATATTCCTACAGCGCCAAGTCAAATTACAATTTCCGTTTGGTTTACAGGTTTCAAAGGAAAAGCAGATTATTAAACCATTAAAAACATTAGTAAAAAGGCTCAATTTGAAGATTCTATTAGCACCTCCAACAATGGGATCGGTATGCCAATTATTCTCTTAATTTCTTTTTTGTTCTTTTCCCCCCTTTTGTTTATCTATGTCCGATGAATAATAAAAGCTAAATTTAGATTGTTTCAGTCCTTCACAACTACAGTAACTTTTCATTTGGTTAAATTTGAAGACTAAAAAACAAATCTGTCTCAAATATTTTAGACAAAACAAGAGAGGTATATTGTACTCTGAAAAAGAGAAAAACATCATCAACAAGAAAACATGTCAGACAAGTCAACGTTATAACCTAGTCAAAATTTAGATGTATTCATATACCACTATTAGCGTACTGAAACCACCTTATTCATTGACAACGCCGTTTTATTTTTATATGTAGATTGTAGGACTAATAATCGGTGTAGTTCCTCCTTTCCAAAAGATGTTTGTTGGTGATGATGCTCCTTTTCGGGTGGCTGAAGACTCTGCATCCTTGCTGGGGTAAGTTCCCTCCTCTTGCTAACCCCGGCATAATGTGATCAGTGTTATTGAGTGCTAAAACTACACATTTTGTGTGACAATCTTTTAACAGGGACGCATGCATTCCAGCAATGACTTTGTTAGTTGGAGCAAATCTTCTGAATGGTAATAACCAACATCATCTTTTAATGTTCATTTTCATTTCATCTTTGCGTTCTGACGACAAATTATTAATTTCATTCAGGGTTAAAACGATCAGAACTGAAGCTTTCACTTCTTGTGGGGATCATCGTGGTTAGATACATTGCCTTACCAATTTTAGGTGTGGTCATTGTAAAAGGTGCAATTCGTTTTGGCATTATCCACCAAGATCCATTATACCACTTTATTTTACTCCTTCAATACGCTCTTCCACCTGCAATAAGCATAAGTAAGTTCATTAAGATTAATGTCACAATTTAGCGTTTCATATACTAATTAATTGCTTTAGATGATTAATTAGGCGTGACAACCAAAATCTCTAATGTTGCCACATCATGATTTTTCACTTTTACTTATATTTTACTTTGTGACTCTGCAAGGTACAATTACTCAATTGTTTGGAACCGGTGAAACAGAATGTTCAATTGTTATGCTAGCAACTAATGTCTGTGCCTCGTTTACTCTAACACTGTGGTCCACATTTTTCATGTGGCTTGTTCTATAGAGCTATTCACTTTTGTCATGTCTTACTGTCAAAGACCTGCATGTTGCAGATTAAAGATTTTAGTCAGTTAGTGTTAGTGGAATGTAGAATTAATCCTAGCTGCTTCACTTTGTAGCAAATTACTTCACTCATCTCTAGTATGATAATTATTGAGGCAAGTAATTATACTCAAATAACTTAATTTTTATCTTTTATATGAAATATGTTTAGTTAAACAAAAAGATTTTTTTTAATAAAAATTGAGATAAATAAATACTGATTGTTGATCTTATCTTGTTAAGATGAAAACAAACAAGTGTGCTTTTTTTTTAAATATTACATGACTTAAATTTTAATAATATATGTTTAATTGTATAACGCAAATTTACTCCTCTTGTCTAATTAACATAATAATAATAATTCTAAATGATTGCAAGGTCTGAAAATTATAAATTAGAATTATTATTTTGTGTTGGCTTTCACATTTCAAAAAATTACTTTAAACCATGATAAGAATTTGTTGGAGATCTCATATTGACTAGAGATGAGACGTTTCAATAGTTTATAAGTGGGTGCAAACCTCACTTTACAAGCCGGTTCTCTAAGGTTGAGTTAGGCTTAAATTTCATTCTTGAGATGGTATTAGAGCTCTAATTTGAGAGCTTTGTTTGCTATATTTTTCATGGCCGAAATTGTTGAACCCTCAAAATATTTTAGTTCACCTTACCATGTTAGTTCTCAACAACATACGATTTGTTCTCTAGGTATACAATTTTTTTATAATCAGTCAAATGCAAATATTGATACTAGTAGAAGAAGTTACGAAAGATGATATACTTCCAAAGTCTGTAGTCATTGTGGGAGGACAGGGCATGTGATTAATACATGCTATAGAAAACATGGATTTCCGCCTCAATTCAAGTTTAAAAATAAAAAAGCAGACTGTAACAGTAACCAACAAAATCATAAATGTTCAAAGTCAGAAGTACATTCTCAGCAAATTGGTTTTACTCGTGAGCAATATCAAATATTTTTAGTCCTTCTACAACAATCTAAATCCAGTGACAATGCCTCTAATCAAATCTTTGTTATTCCTTCTGACACAACACACTGGTAATAAATTTTTCTCTTCCGTTAGTTCTTGGATTCTTGATAGTGGTGCTACTGATCACATTTGTTCATCCTTGACTCATTTCACTTTATATCATCAAATTAATCATATCTCTGTCAAATTACCAAATGGAAATCAAGTCATTGCAAATTATTCTGGAAGTGTTTTCATCAATCAAAATCATGTCCTAGATAATGTTTTGTATATTCCTAACTTCACTTTTAATCTTCTTTCAATAGCAAAGTTAATTGATAATTTATCTTGTGTGATTATTTTTTATTCTAATGGTTGTCACATTAAGGACAAAAACTTTTTGAAAGTTATTAGATTAGCTAAGATGCAAGATAGACTTTATATACTCAGGGTCCCTTCTTATCAAAACCTTCAAATCAAACCTGTCAAATCTCCACATATCACCAATACTGTCAATTTTACTGCTAGTGATCTTGAAACCCTTTGGCATTTTTGGTTAGGGCATGTTTCAAACAAATCTATTGATGTTATCAAAAATAAATTTCCTTTTGTTAAATATAACAAATCTTTTATTTGTGATATTTGTCCTTTTGCAAAGCAAAAAAGACTTCCCTTTCCTCTTAGTGCATCTAAATCTAAAAATGTTTTGATTTGATTCATGTTGATGTGTGGGGACTATACTCATTATCATCAATTCATGGTCATAAATATTTCTTGACCATAGTTGATGATTATTCAAGGTACACATGGGTTTGTCCTTTAAAACAAAAATCTAAAGTTGTTAAGATTTTGGAAAATTTTGTTGTTTTTATTCGGACACAATTTGAGACAGCAATTAAAGTAATAAGAAGTGATAATGGGACTGAATTTTTCATGACTAATTTTTTTATCAACAAATGAATAATACATCAAATTTCATGTGTCAATACTCCACAACAAAATAGTATAATTGAAAGGAAACATGGTTATTTATTAAATGTAGCAAGAGCTCTCATGATACAATCTCATTTACCTAAAATTTATTGGTCATATTCTGTGATATATGTTACGCATATTATAAACATGCTTCCCACACCTGTTTTAAATGATTTTTCTCCTCATGAAATGCTTTACAAGACTTCACTAGATTTTAATCAATTAAAGGTGTTTGGATCTTTATGCTATGCTAGCACTTTGTCAACAAATAGAAGTAAATTTGATCCAAGGGCATCAAAATGTGTTTTTATTGGTTTTAAAAAGGGGACAAAAGGATATATTTTGTTGAATATTCAATCAAGATAAATTTTTGTGTCTAGGGATATTGTCTTCTATGAACATGTTTTTCCATATCAAAAGGTTGAAGATAATAGCAATGAAACTGACAGTCTAAACATTCATGATCAAAATCAAAATCTGTTTATAGAAGATCAACCTATTTTGAATCAGCCATCACAAGTCATTTTTACACCCTGTGATAATATTGAAAATAATATTAATGATGACCATGAATCAGACATTCAGATCCCTGAAGAAGTTTGTTCCCATAGAGACCAAAACCTTGATGAGAATCATGAAACAACATAATCCATTCGAATGAGTACCAAACCAAAAAGACCACCTGATGTTAGCACCAAGGCTAAGCATGTGATTTGATGAAGTCAATATTGTGAGCACCAAGGCTTAGCATGTGAAGCTGATGAAGACTGCCTCATCTGTTGGAACCAACCTGGACCAGAATTCTTCAAGTGAAGACTTTGTGCCAATATGAAGATGGTTGGGTGATTAGGTCTTGGTCCTTAGTCGGATTTGTGTGTTGGTGATTGGCTTAGTCCTTAATCATGAGTGGCATGATTCATCACTTCTGAGGTGCTAAAAAGATTCACAAAGATTTTTATTAAAATTGTTTTTAATAAAAATAACCCAAAATAATATTTTTGCTGGAAAAAGGTTTTTCAATTGATTGAATTTCTAAAACAATCGATTGAATGTCACAGTTATTTCTGTTACAACTGAAATACAGTTATGACTGTTACAACTGAAAACTTTGACTGGGTCAAACTAATGGTCAAATTCAATCGATTGAATGGTTTGTTCAATTAATTGAATTTTGACAGCTAAGCACTTTTTAAAAACTGATTTTGGGTATTTAAAGGAATGAGAATCATCACTTTCAGTTTTATCAAAACAAAGACTTTCGAAAAGCATTCCTTGAGATTTTCTAAGAGAGATATTGCCCCTTTTGTGCGATCATCATTTTTGTAAAGCTTTTCAAATCAAGAAACCTCCAAGAATGTGAATCTTTGAAGCATCCTTGAAGTGAGGTTCTTGCTACTTTGGTTCTGGACCAAAGTTAAGTCTTCTACACCTGATCTTCATTCTGTGTAATCTGTTTTGTGTAGAAGCATTCTGTAATCCTTTCTGATCCTGTTGATCTGTAATCTGTTTGCTGTTTTCAATTACTGGGTTTGTAATTGAGTTGGTGCAGTGGGTTCTGCACTGGTCTCGCATCTGCTGAAGGGTTCAGTAGAGGGTGAGTGCTGCTGGGAGCAGTGTTGCTTGCGGACTGCAAGTGTTGTGGTACAGTGGGTTTCTGCACTGGTTACACACTAGCTGAGGGGTTCAGTGAGGTATGAGTTTACTGTTGGGAGCAGTTTGTAACTTGCTGGGAGCAAGGGTTGTAAACTGATCTTGTGATCTGTTTTAGTGGAAATCTTTGCTAGTTTGCAAAGGACTGAACGTAGCCCTTGAGGAAGGGTGAACCAGGATAAAAAATTCTGTGTTCTTGCTTTTCTCCCTACTCTTCTTGATTGCCTTTATTCACTGCTGTCATCTTTAAAATTAACTGGATTAAAATCTGTTCATACTGTTAATCATACTCTGAACATCTGTTTACATAATCAATTGTGATTCTGGATTGTGTTTGATCTACTGGATTGTGTTTAAACATCTTAAATCTGGGTTAAAACATTTTCACACTGCAAACTATTTTCTGGGTTTACTGAATTCTGGCTTTAACTCTAATATCTTCCGCTGTGCACAATCGATTGTTTACCAGACAGTTCAGAATTACATAGTCAATCGATTGAATAAAGAATTTTCATTCTCTACTTCAAGAACAAATCAAATTTACGAAAAGTTTTTGAAAGTTCAATTCACCCCCCCTCTTGAACTCGGTCTAAACCTTATTTTACAATTGGCATCAGAGCTAGGATCTTGAATCCTAGTCAAGATTTCGATCCATGGCCGAGAACAAGTTACCTTTTGCTGAAGGTGCCTCTATTAATAGACCACCTATGTTTTCTGGGGTAAACTATCAATTCTGGAAAGTGAGAATGAAAATCTTCATTGAGTCTATTGACCGTGGAATCTGGAATGCCATAGTAAATGGTCCATTCATTCCTATGCATGTTGTTGATGGTGTGTCTACTG
>Ga0209489_110094_pt1 | contig 11002 bp, 6 predicted proteins | sample SiratrowhiteBW_FD_187527 | JGI IMG/M metagenome (GOLD analysis project Ga0209489, IMG submission 187527) | Root nodule microbial communities of legume samples collected from California, USA - Siratro white BW (SPAdes) (version 2) | ecosystem: Host-associated > Plants > Roots > Nodule | place: USA...
ATATAATTATATATATATATATATATATATATATATATACGAAAAAAAATACAATTGGTAGAGGTATTGAAAATTGAGTAAAAATTACGTATGCAAAATGATAAATAAGAGATAGTAATTCCACAATCCATTATATATATTGCTATATATACATAGTAGATTGTGACATTAGTCATTGAGGTATTTCCATCTTGTATTCTATGTGGTGGAGGCTATCTTCTGGGTTTACGTCAAGTATTTATTTTGGGTGGAATTTTTATATTTAATTAAATAATGATGATGTAGTTTGTGCATGGTTTATATAAATATTTATTTATACAATGAAACATTATAATAAAAAATATTTTAATATATAAATTATGAAATAATTAAAATTATGATAAATAAATGTTATTAAATCTAAAGATCATATTTTGGTTTAATAATTCATATTCATGTACTTTAAACTAAAACATAATTATTGAGAAATATCTGTTTTGATTCAACTTGATGTTTGTGGCCCTTGGATGAAGTCAAGGGATCGTTTTTTCTTTATCCTTCTCTTGGTATGTTTAGTTTAATATTAAAATGTATTTTAAATAACTAAAATAGATAATCAATAAATATTTTTAAGGTATGTTTTTTTGTTATGATTAAAATTAATGATAAATATAGATCTTTTTAAATATGAGTTAAATTTTAGATTTATAGTTTATAATAGTATGCATTTTTTTATTAATTATAACATAATTATTACTGAGTTATGTTTATCTTAGATTACACTTGATGCTGATTGTGACCTTTGTTTCAGGTCAAGTCATCCTTCTTTGTTATTGGATGAACTTTATATATTTAAATTATTACTAATAGTTTAGTTAATATATTTAATAAATTTTTGTTTTATATAATTAATTAATGAATTGTAGTATATTAATTATATTATTTTTAAAATTTATAACAAAAAAATTTCTTAAATGTATAAATTATATATTTAAATTATAATAAATAATATATGTCGATGTAAATTTATTTTTAATTATAGCATAATTGTAGAGTTATGTCTATTTTGGATTCACTTTATGGTGGTTTTAGCCTCTTAGTTGACCTCAAATCATCCTTCTTTGTTTTGGATTCTACTTGGTGGGTTGAATGTGACCTTTCAGTTGACGTCAAGTCTTCTTTAAAAATTACTTTTATTTTAGTAAAAATATATCATAATAGTTATTTATATTATTAAAATTATATAAATATTTTTAATTTTAAAAATTAAATTTTATTGTAAATAAAATATTTCATCATAAATAATTTAATTTTTCTTAGATTTATGGTAAATATTTTATGTTGATGTAGTTTTAAAAATTATTTCACATTTTAATTTAAAAATAAAATTAAACACGGTAAATTGAAAAATACAAAATTAAAAGAATATTAAAATAAATCTGGTGGAATAAACACTCTTTAAACATTTCTCCTTCAAATAACTATTCTAAGTCATAAAAAAATAATAATATTGAATATACTTTCATTAGTTTTTTTAAGCCCGTCTTTTTTTAGTGGAATTGAGTTAGAATCCTTCCATGATCTTAAAAATGAATAAGCAATATATGAAAACTTATTTTTTTTTTTAGTTTTCTTCTCTTTCTATTAATAATATTATTGATTTCTTAATATTTGCAAGGAGTTCCTTAGTTATTTTTGTTAGGTTGACTATTATCACTTACTTTATTTGGATGATATGGAGGATGAGAAACCATGCTAGATTTCAAGAAAATATTTTTATATGCTCGACTCCAGACTGTTAAAGGTTTCATTAGAGTGACGGGTAATTCTTCGAAGAAACACATGTGTAATGACATTGTTGACTTCTCTGATTTGAAGTTTTTTAATATCACCATGCGTTGTCGGAAAGAGATATCTCTTATTCAGGTTATTTGGAAATTCCTTCATATCAATTGGGTGAAGGTCAACACCATGGTGCTGCTAGAGGGTGTTTGGGTTTATCGGCATGTGCAGGTAGTAGCAAGTGCAGGTATTTTTTCGTTGTAGCAGAGGTGAATATATAGGTGTCCTTTTTCTTTGGGATACAAAAGTCTTTATGTGATGAGGTTGTGGGAGCCATTTTGGTTATTGAGCTTGCTTAGAGCAAAGGCTTCAGACATATTTAGCTTGAGTGTGACTCTTCCCTACTTTGTCAAGTATTTAGTTTGTTTAATGTCATTCATTGGTCTTTGAGAGGAAGAGGAAGATGGAAAAAGTATATGTAAAGAGATTGAGTTTAAAGTTTATCATATATTTACCGAGATGTTATTAAATTAGACTCTTTTTTTTTATAATAGATATCAACTCTCTATATTTTATTTTGTTTAACTTTGTTGGAGAGTATTTGTCAATATTTTTTTGTCATGGATTTGGCCTAGCTTTCTCATGATTTTGTATTTATTTTTTTTCTTTTAATATTATGTTTTATGTAATGACATAATTATTGATATCCGAGGTGTCAAATTAGCTTAGATGTCAAAATTCATAATAATACCTATCATAAATTTTATATAAAAAACAATTATTTTAATATATAAATTATATTATAATTGAAATTATGATAAACAAATGTTATTAAATATATAGATTATATTTTGGATTTAATAATTCATATTCATGTAATTTTAACTATAAAACATAATTATTGAGATATATTTGTCTTTATTCAACTCGTGATTGTGGCCCTTGGATGAAGTCAAGGGATTGTTTTTTCTTTATCCTTGTCTTGGTATGTTTAATTTAATATTAATATTTATTTTAAACAACTAAAATAGATAATCAATAAATATTTTTAAGGTATGTTTTTTGTTATGATTAAAATTAATGATAAATATAGATCTTTTTAAATATATGAGTTAATTTTTAGATTTATAGTTTATAACAATATGCATTTGTGGATGAACTTGATGCTGATTGTGACCTTTGTTTCAGGTCAAGTCATCCTTCTTTGTTATTGGATGAACTTTCTATATTTAAATTATTACTAATAGTTTAGTGAATATATTAAATAAATATTTGTTTTATATAATTAATTAGTTAATGAATTGTAGCATATTAATTATATTATTTTTAAAATTTATAATAAAAGATATTCTTAAATGTATAAATTATATATTTAAATTATAATAAATAATATATGTGGATGTAAATTTATTTTTAATTATAGCATTATTGTAGAATTATGTCTATTTTGGATTCACTTTATGGTGGTTTTAGCCTGTTACTTGATCTCAAGTCATCCTTCTTTGTTTTGGATTCTACTTGGTGGGTTGACTGTGACCTTTCAGTTGACGTCAAGTCTTCTTTAAAAATTACTTTTATTTTAACAAAAATATATCATAATAGTTATTTATATTATTAAATTTATATAAATATTTTTAATGTTAAAAATTAAATTTTATTGTAAATAAAATATTTCATCATAAATAATTTAATTTTTCTTAGATTTATGATAAATATTTTATGTTGATGTAGTTTTAAAAATTATTTGGCATTTTAATTTAAAAATAAAATTAAACACGGTAAATTGTAAATATAAAATTAAAATAAATTAAAATAAATCTGGTGGAATAAACACTCTTTAAACATTTGTCCTTCAAATAACTATTCTAAGCCATAAAAAAAATAATGAATGTATTTTCTTTAGTTTTCTTGCCCGTCTTTTTTTTTTTAATGGAATTGAGTTAGACTGCTTCCATGCTCTTAAAAATGAATAAGCAACTTATGAAAACGTATTGATGAACCTTTTTAATTTAAATTTAACTTGATTTTTTAGAATATTTTTCTATTTTTATAAATGATTTTTTCAATGACGAGCAATTAGTTTTAAATAAATTTAAAATTTCTCAAACAACTTACCTCACAACTTTTAACTGAAAAGAAGGTTTAAAAATAAAAGAAAAAAAATTCTAAATTGCGTCCATTTCAATTGTTCTCGGATTTCAACTTTAAAGGAAAATTTTGATTAAAAAGCTCAAGAATTTTCCCATATTTTTATTAAATTTGTTCCACAGTTTAATCTATCCCGCATCAATTTTTTTTTATGATTTTAATATTATATCTAATCACAAAAAAATTGAAGAGTTACTTTAATTTATCTAAGTTAGAAATATGTACTTATTGATTCGGTGCTGTTTGAAATCATTGAGAATAAAAATAAATAATTATAAAATGTTTTAAAAATATTTTCATAAATATTTCAAGTAAAATACAATAAATAAAACAAAATTTTGCAAAAATTAACATTAGTTTGTATATAGACTAATTTGTATGTTTTAGTGTAAATAAAGATGAAGCGTGGAGAATGGGGAATTAAGCGCGTGAAAGAAGTTGGGTGATAATAACACACATGCATTGTACCATATTTCCTATTTAAGGAGGGAAAGCAAATGGGTTGATGAGATAAAGAGAAAGATGAAGAGCGTGAGTGTGACACTATTTTTCCTCATTTTGCTTTTATTGGAAGCCCTCTCCTCTCAAGCATGTTGGAAGGAAGAGAGAGAAGCACTTCTCGCCTTAGATTCCCGTTTCGGCGGCGACTCTCCTTTCTTTTGGAACTTCGACGCAGATTGCTGTGAATGGGAAGGAGTGGACTGCAACTCCTCCACAGGGAGGGTGGCCCAACTCCAAGTCTTCATGCAGAATTCAATCCAACAATATATTAATTACTCGGATTTTTCTGTCTTCAAAGATTTGAAGAACCTCACTCTTTGGTTTGGTAATATAGTTGGTTGTGTGGGGAATGAAGGTATGAATCACTAAAACTTCACTGCTCTTTACTTACTCAATAAATACCATTTCAATTTCCATCTTATCTTATACCGATTACTTTGCAGACTTGCCAAATCTGGAGCTCCTTGACATCAGTTGGAACAAGCTGGATACTGGTGCCAGCATTCTATCATGTTTTGATGGCCTTCCATCTCTTAAGTCTCTTTATTTAATACGTAACAACTTCAATACATCTTCATTCCACGGTGAGACTAGCTATTTTTCTTTCTTATTCTAAGAAATCACAACAATCCTATTTCTCATTTTTATAATATTTTTTTTCACATTTGTTGGTATTATTGAATATACATGTACATATATAAGTTTTGGAAACTCTCTCATCAAAGCTGCCTAATCTGGAGGTCCTTGACTTAAGTGAGAACTATTTAAGCAATGACATATTGCCATCCCTCGAGGGATTCACATCTTTAAAGCAACTAGATTTGTCTAACACTGAATTGGATTCGGATCGTCACATGGAAGGTGTAGGATGTAATTTTTCCGTTTCATTAGTAAAGATGAGCAGTGAGTTTTTAGTTCTTAATGATATATTCCTTTCAGCTTTATGCTCAACATTGACGAATCTTGAGGTCCTTCACTTGTCCTTCAACAACTTCAACCACACTGATATTGCGTCTGCTCTTAGTGGACTCTCATCCCTCAAATCTTTAAACTTAGCATATAGTAAATTGAGTTGGAGATCAATTTTAAGTATACTTTCCACATCACAAATCTTCATCCTTTGTTTTTTATTAGAAACTATATCTAACTCTCTATAATCGGAATATGTAGATATTTCAAAATTAAGTTATCTGGAGACCCTTCACTTAGAGGGCAACGGATTGAATGAGTCTGAGAGTATCTTGAAGCGTGCAAAAGGTTAGTTGTGATTCATATTGCATAGTATTTTATTTAAAGTAGATATGCATGCTCCTTATTCTTTGAGTATTGATAAGTTGATGCTTTCATGACAGATTTAAATGGCCAACCAATTTATAAGTCCTGTGGTTTCAACAATCTGAAAAATTATATTTTAAGTAAATTTTATTTAATTATCTTTAATTACATCTCAATTATTCAAAAGAGAATTTCTTACATTAAACAACTTTTGAAAAACTTAGGTTAAATATGTCTTACCAAAAATTAAAACCTGGTTTAATTTTTAAAACATAATAATAATTTAATTATCAATATAATTATTATCAATATAATATTGAATTATTAATTTACGTATAATTACCGACTTGCCCATAAATTTTTTCTGCCCATTTCAAAACTTTCTTCTATCAGAAATTTTCCAACGGAAGGATCACGTTGTATCTTTAAAAATTTGAGGGACTTGATTAAATATTGTAAGAGTTGTATTGTTGCACATATAAATCAAAGAACTTGATTAAAAATTTTATTCACGGATAATTAAATCGAGTAAGTAAATAAATAAGTATAAAAACCTTTATATTTTACATTTGTCTCTTACAGATTTGTATGGTATTAGATAGCCAAGGATTTGGATCTTTATGTTTTAATTATAAAGATTTTGAAGAGTTTATTTTATTAATTTTATGTTTTAGAAAATGATATATAAAGTTAAGATAATACTTTACAGATTATTACAAATGACACAAATAAAAGTTTTTAGTGATAAAAAAAAATGTAATTAACTAACAAAATTTAAGAGACTGAAATTTCAAATAATTTAACTAAATAACCATGACCTTAATTAAAATATATTTCTATTATCAAACTTGTAACCTTAATTGCGTAAAATATCTTGAAAAAGACAAGTCTTACATCTTAGTTTCTTTTGTACTTTTCAACCACAGAAGAAAATTGTTGAAAATGACTTGTCTTAAATAATGATGGACTTATGGAAATAGCTTATTGGAGACTGAGAAATAAGAAAATCCCCAGAATGATTCTCAATAAAAATTCTCCAGAAAACATATCTACAACTAACATCTCCAATTGATTAAGAAACCATTTAGAAGATTCAAATAACAAAATACATCCTAAAATTATCATTTTTGTATTCACTAAAATGTGTTTATGATTTTTTTATTAGAAAAAATATATCATTTATACACTAAGCGTTTCAAATGCTCCAACCTTTCAATAAAAAGATTTAAACTAAAGCTAAGTTTCTTATTTTCATATCGTTGCCTTCCTAAATGGGTTTTACTCCCGAAATTGGTTCCAATCCATACTTTTTCATTAGGAGCATCTCTCCTCTTTTGGTTAGATGTATAATTATGATGACTTTGGATATATGAAATTATTTAAAATTTTAGAGGCTAAAAATTTAATTAGAGAATTTTTTAGTGTAACATTCTAAAAATGTATATTGTTTAACATACGGTGAATGCAACAAAAAGAATCAAATTTCCAAAATAAAGTTTACACTCTTCCACATGCTCCTGCATCTGCATTTATATCTGCTCATGTACATAATCATCGCAGTTTACAAAACAACAAGAAAAGCAAGGGTAAGCTAGTGAAAATAAAATTTTATAATATAATCAATACACGCAGAAAGAGTAAACCATATTAGTTATTTACAAGAATTTCTTAAAAGATCAACATATAAGTTTCAATACTAAATATATACAAATAGAATAGAATATCTCAGTCATAAGAATTTCTTTAAAGTCTAGCATATCAAGTTTCAATACAAGTTTTCCATTTTCATTTCAAGTACTCATGTCAAACGTCATACATAAAGATCTCACATGAACCACATCAATACATATCGGCCACACATAGACCATATCACACATATAGGTCACACATTGACCTATCGTCTTCCTGAAAATCCATTAAGTATGCCCCTAACATCTAATCCAATACCCAAGACTTAGATTCAGCAATTCTAAGAGAAATGATCAATCCAATACCCAAGACTTAGACTGCCATTCGAATCTAAGAGAAATGATCAGAGTAAGTTCAAACATTCAATACCGAGTCTCACCAGCGGTCCCGGTGTGTATGAACTCCCTCACAACTTCTCACCACCTGATATCTTAGTCTATGTGACTTAGATCATCAGTGAAGCTTGAGGATCTATATTAAACATAGGTGTGCTATACTTAATATACACAAACAAGCACAACTCATACATTATCCCAAATATATGACATCAACATCATTATTCAATCATTAACATCAATACACAAATAATAGTGTGCTAGAATCCTTTCGCAACCATAACAACACTTAATGATTAAATCATCAAATATCATTCCAAAAATATCTTTAACATTATAACAACATATATCTAGTAGATTCATCAAACTCACTTTCCAAATCAAAACAATTCGCGTTCATTCAAAAACGATTCCCCAATCAATCATGCATAAAGACATATTTTATTCAATGACTGCTCTCAAACTATTAAAACATATCAAAGTTTTATCACAAGTCACATTCAATCCATCAAACAACAAGCAAAAATTCTTGCATACTATTTTCTAACATCATTACTCAAATAAGGTCTATTAATCACACAAAAATCAAGATAATCAAACTTATTCAGTGCTCAAGGACCAGTCAGACCTGCAAGAAAGACTTGAGCACTGATAGTCACATATTCAAGTCTTTATCTGAGTTCTATTTAAAAGTAACTAAATAGTATAAAAATAATTTACTAGCTTCCCTTACCTTGTGACAATTTTCCCAAAACAATTCCTCCAAACTAGCTAGTGGCACTAACCCAATCTTTAGGGATTTAGAACAAGTCATCAGAACAAAACCAAATTTCAGTATAATCTTAATTAAGTTGAGAGAAATACTTTTCTCAACTGTCCCTACTAAGATTGATGACAAAAACCTAAGGAAAAACAGAGATTAAGGGATCTTTAGAGCAAATATGAACTTACTCTGTTTGAGATTCTGATCGGTTAGAAATGATCCCTAACTCTTCAGATACTGCAAGGTGTGATCAGATTCTAAAATAGATTATGTATAGAGGGAGAAAAGTTAAAGAGAAGGAAGAGCTTGGAAGAGGGGGAGAGAAAAAAGAAGGAGAGAATGAAGGTGCGGGAGCCGTCATATTTAGACTTTTGGGTAAACATTTAAAACAACATGATGGATTGAATTTAAAAATACAATAGGAGAGTATGACTACACAATATTTTTATGCTTTATCCTATCTTTATGTTTTAATTTAATCTTTTAAATTTAAAAAATTTATTTTGGTCCTTTATTTTTTAAATATTAATAAATTTAAACTAGTTTTAACTTTCAATATGAATATAAGATTTTGAAAAAAAAAAATAATTGATTCAAGATGTGAAAACTGTTCTATTATATTAATTTACATAAAAATTACATCCGATTGATTTTAAGACAATGAACAGTCGTAATTATATCAAAATCACGTGACAACGGAGTTTCACGAATTATGTTTTGGATTTTGGTGTAACTTAGTTTGAACCAATTATCCCAACAAATTCCATAAAATGGTGATCAAATTTAAAAATAGAAAAACTCAATTGACCTAAAAAAATTACGAAATTAACATTGTATTCAGTGTAAATTAAAGAGAGAGAAAATATAATTAAAATAACAAAACATTTTAAAAGTTAATATCTTAATTTTTGCATTTGGATTGTTTCTTACGAATTTAGGATATTGACAATATGGTATTTAAAGTAGATGAAACTCAATTTCAATAAAAATGTACTTGTTCTTATTATTCTTATTCTTAGTAAGTACTGATATATAAGTTGATGCTTTCGATTTTGTTTATCAGAGAACGATGTCTTTAAATGGCCAACCAATTTAAAAGAGTTACATATAAGGTATAATGATCTGAACAACAAATTCCTTTCATATCTCGGTGGCCTTCCACGTCTCCAACACCTTGATTTAAGCGACAATCAATTAGAAGGAGAGCTAGATATAAGCGGTCAGTATTTTTATTCATTATTTTAGGATATTTATTTTCTCTTTTTTTTTCATTATATTAAAATATTTTAGAATTAAGATTTAATTATTCATTTAATTTTCATATTGCACAAATTTTATTTTATACTTTATATATACTTAAAAATTGCTCATATAACTATAATAATTATTTTAATTTTATATATATTATTTTAATTTCTTAACTTTATTATATATAATAGAAAGACTAAAAGAGATTAAAAATAATATGTATAAAGGATAAAAGAAAATTATTTTTTAATTTAGATAATTTTTTTTAATTATAGGTGGAAAAGAATAATTTTACCTATAATTAATATAATATAGAAGTAATTATATAATTAGGAGTATAGTATATATGAAATTTTTATATAGTGTAAATAGACATATATAAACTTTATTAAGTGTTCGATTAAATTCAATTTTATTTTTTTTAATTTTTAAAAAATAAAAAGAAACAACTATTTCTCTTAAAATAAACTTAATTAATATTAGTTATTTATTCTCTTTTCATCTTATAATCAATAAATGTATCGTAAACATACTACATAAACGTAAATCATCTATATCTAGTTGAAGGAATAAAACTATATGGGTAACTTCTATATATAAAATATATCCATTACATTTATTTTGAAATTAGAGGTTTCTTTAACTTTATAACGTACAAAGACATATACATATCAAAATACAAAATACTACTAAAAGCAAAGTTCTCCTAGCTATACCTTTTTCATATTATTACTTGTTAAATCATCTACTTTCTTACTAAATAGAACTATTATAATAAACATCTATCAATAAAAACATACTTTATATTTATATAATTTTATTTTTTTACATTAATAATAGTTTCATTTCACCATAACAATCATATACAGAAAAAAAACATTATTGAGTCACTTTCATCTAAGATATAAGTATCTTTAACTATATCTTAATGAATTTTTAGAAAAGAATTTGTCATAACTAAACATGCTTATATTAAGTATGTCTCAAGAAAAACTAAAACATGATAATTAAAACTACTATAACTGACTTTAGGAATTTATGTGAGGGTAATTACTTGTAACCACTATAAAAAAAAGGTTTTTAATTAATACATTTATAACTAACTCAATTTTACAAAAACCGTCTTTTAACATGAAATTTATATCCAACTTATACATTATAATTTTATTTTATTTTTAGTCCATATCAAATCTCGAACACACTTCTTAAATTAAGAAATGAACATCTCAAAAATAAAATTAATATAACATAGTATATTAGACCTCACTTATATATATATATA
>Ga0209489_110095_pt1 | contig 11000 bp, 5 predicted proteins | sample SiratrowhiteBW_FD_187527 | JGI IMG/M metagenome (GOLD analysis project Ga0209489, IMG submission 187527) | Root nodule microbial communities of legume samples collected from California, USA - Siratro white BW (SPAdes) (version 2) | ecosystem: Host-associated > Plants > Roots > Nodule | place: USA...
ATATATATATATATAAATATATATATGTATGTACGTGTGTGTGTGTGTAAAATTAATAAAGTTAAATATATTTTGATCCTATAATTGGATGAATGTGCAGTTCTTATCCCTATAAAAATTTAATTATAAATTTTTTTTTTCTATTTTTTGAAATTAAGCAATTTTATGCATGACTAATAAGTTTTTAATTTCTACCAGAAAATGATGTTATGTTGGTAAATGATAACAGAGTTAATTACTTTATATATGTACAATATTAATAATAACTATTACTAATAAGCTTTAACATTGTTAAAATGTAAAATAAATTATTTTTTATTAACCATGGAATGATATCTTATGTCATATAAAATTATTTAATTTTGAAAACTCAAAAAATCAAACATATCATTAAATTTTTCGAGAAACTAAAATTGCACAATAGAAAGCTATAAAACTAAAAATTGATTTAAATAAACTTTATACATAATATGCCACAGTTTATTATTTAATCAAATACATTAAGATAAAAGTAGCAGAAAATAACTTAAGAAAAAATATTGTTGTTGTACTTAATGTTATCTGTGTGTAATATAAAATATATATAATACTATTAAGGTTATTTAATTAAAATTTAAAAAAATATTTTTAAAAAATATTAGACATTTCATAAAATAAGTTCCAAAAATATACTTTTCGAAAAACTTTTTTTAAATATATAATTTTATATTCAAAAAATACTTTCTAAAAGGATTGCAAAAAATATTTTTCAGAATATAAATTTTGCATTTTGAAAATGGTCCGAAAAGTATTTTCTGGAATGTAAATTTTATATTTAAAAAATATTTTCCAGAAATCTTTTAAAAAACATTTTTCAAAAGTTAAAAATAAAGGTATTCTTATATTTTTCCTGTATGTGATAAGGTGTGTGTCAGATTTAATGGGGTGCAAGAAGTTTTTACTCATATTTTTTAGAAAATTTTGAATAGTAATAAGGGGGTGCCCATAGGGTTCTTTAAGTTAGTGATTAAGATTATTTGGAGAAAAAAAAAATAAGGAAAGGACGCATTTGTGCCTCGTACCTTATAAAATATTCAAAATAACCCTTGTTAATAGACTGAAAAGGACTTTATTCAAATAAAAGAAAAAAGCTCACGAGGGTATTTTATATTCCCGATTAAACTATCATTTTTCAATTCGGGATTGGATTAATCCAAAAGAAAATAAAAAACAAAGCAGAAGTCTGAAAGTAAATAAAAAAAATACTATTTTGAATTGGACCAGTGTGAAAGTAAAAAACAAGACACATTCTTCCTGCACCTTTATGAATTCTTCTTACACCCCATACTCTTTAAAAGTTTTGAAAATATTTTTTTTATTATACAATTTAAAATATATTTTTTTATCTTAAATTATAAAATCTGGTCTATAATATTCTTTTAAAAAAAATTCGAATTGTATAATTCAAAATATAATTTTTGCATTTCAAATCTCGTAGTATATTTTTTTATATTTTTTATTATACAATTCATGATACAATTTTTTTATTTCGGATTATATAATACAAAACACAGTTTTTTAATTTTGAATTGTATAATAAAAATAAAAATAAAAGTTAAAGAATGCAGGGTTTATTTAATTTTTTATCAATAATATAATAGTTATTTACCTAAGTCTATGGAGGTGCAGGAAGAAGACATCCAAAGCCTAAATACCAGTCCGGGTTGGATTAGTCCACAAGTCAGTGGATGAGGTGGAAAGATTCTGAATTGGACTAATTAAAAAAAAAATCCTTCTAAATTAAACTAATCTAAAAAAAAAATCTAATTTCAGATGAACAAATCGAAAAGTCAAAAACCAAAAAAGTAAGCATTCCAATTGAAGGGATGAGGTGGATGGCAAATTTTCTTCTAGAGACATTTTTGTCTTTTTGTGTTTGGTATTTGGTAGGGAGGTGCATGATAATATTATGGAGGTGCAAGAAAAATGCGTCTAAAGGAAAGTTTTGTATAGGTTGGTCTGGGGATCAAACCTATGAATCTAATAGTAACCTAATTACTTAATTTAGTCTAATCCAAAATACATCAAACTTAAATTCATTGATTTGTAAATGAGCACAATGTAAATATGAAAGGTGTGTCTCACCAAACTTAATTATAATGATATCAAATGCATGAAAAAAGAGGACACATAAATAAGACAACTGGTTTTCCTAATTCATACCTTTTACCTTGTTCCCTTTCAATGCAAGCAAACAAATGAGCAATATCTTCTTCCATGGCCAAACCCTTTTTTAGTTCCCTTTTCTTTCTCTATCCACCATAACCAGAATAAAACCTACAAAGTAACAAAGAAACGGTAACATCGTTACACCCCAACAAGAAGAAAGAAAGATACACTTACTTATGTCATTTTATGTCATGTTACTGTTTGTAAGTATTATAATTTGTGTTATTCCTATAAAAAATGTTATTCTTTTTTATATCACTGAATATGTCTCTTTTTATTTTAATTCTTTAAAATATGTTAGTTTTTAGAATTATTATAAATGTATTTTTTATTTTAATCCTAGTTTTTTTTTTAATTTCAGTTGATACTAATTTCATTTATTGACTTGAAATTTTCTTAAGATGCCATTCTTTTGCTTACTTTGCACTTTTGATGATGATAAATGTTATACTTAAAGAAACTAAATTATGGAGGGAGACTTAAAAAAATCATTTTTTAATAAGAACAAAAAAAATCATATTTTATAAAATTAAAACTTATTTAAATCTATATATTTTTATTCAAATATAAGTCTGTGTAATTGTTAAATTTGTTTTACATAGTTTAATATCTGATTTATAGTGCAGAATAATTTTGTTCCAACATGTTAATTTTCGTAAAAGATATATATTGTTAATAAAAAAAAATCTGAACTGTGGTGTGTTTTGAGAACAACACTTCCAAAAATGTGAATGATTTAAATATTTGTGTGAATATAATATATTATAAACATAAATACTATATTTTTTTGTTCATATTTAATTATATATATTATAAATTTATTGACTTTTATAGTGATATTTTAAATTTATATCTAACAATTATTTTTTATATTGATGATATGAGTACAAAGAGCAAAAACGGCCATAGGCATTAAGTTCTTGAATTCTCTTTACCATGCCATGTGAATGTTTTTTTTGCAACATATATAATTCACACAACAACAAAAATTAAAATCAAATTTTAATATAAGATAAAATGGAAATCATTTAAAAACTAATAAAGTGAAAAAATTTGTAAGTAAAACTAATTTAGAATAATTTTCTATTTAAAAACTCTTTTTAAATATGCACGTCTCACTTATTTTGTCACACAATAAAAAAAAATTAAAAACAAATTTTAATATAAAGTAAAATGGAAATGATTTAAAGAATAATAGTGTAAAAAGTTGTAACTAAAATTGATTTAGAATGATTTTTTCAATATTTAAAAACTTTTTTTAAATATATCTTAAAACACTTATTCTTTGTATATGTTTTCATTCTGCAATATAATATTTTACATTTCTTTTTCTTTGATTGTAACATATTTACTTAACCACAACAACAATAATAACTATATGGTAATCTAAAATTTTATGTTTTAACTTTCTTATTTATAAATCAATGTCATTGGTTTTAAAGATATTAATCACAAGTTGTAAAGATTTGGGTATATTAACATTTTTATATTCTTCAGGTTGAATCTTGATATGTAAATTCTCAAGTTTTTCTCCTTAACATTGAGAAAGATTTTAATAAAAAAAAAATAAAGTATTAATTTAAATTTTATATTAAATAGAAATAAAAAAGTTAAATAAGATATAAAAAAATGATACACAAACTCATTGTCTTAAGATTTTGAGTTGACAGTAGTGTTAATCTCCTTATATAAGTTTGGTTCAGGTCTCATTATTACCTAATCATTTTTAGTAATATAATTTATAATATTTTATAAGGTTATGAAAAGTTTTATAATATGGATAACGTTACATTAACACTACCATAACAAAAATTACTCAATCTTTAATATTTTATGATGAAAAATAATAAATGCTTTCAAAAGTAACGACTAAAAAACTCACCTATCAAATAATCAATATATGATTTTTTTTATGATAAGAACAAATTAAAAATGTTGTGTAACAACACTTTCAAAATCTTCACAAAAAGACAAATAATTATTGACACATCACACATGGAATATAATAACATATTAATTTTAAATATATAATATCAAAAAATATAATAGCGTAATAATAATAAAATATGAAGAAAACTTGAAACTAATATCTTCAATAACAAAAAATTACTCATTACAGTTATACAAAGATATTAATTTAAGAGGAAGTATCTATATTTTTATTCAGAACAAATATTCTCTAATTTATTAACTAATTATCCTTTTAAAAGTAATTTATTTACATTAATAGTTTAAAATCAATACATATAGAGAATTTCTTAACAACCAAAATCAATTCCACCCAAGAGTTAGGAGATAAATACTAACTTCATATTCACATATCATTGATGTAGTTTATGTGTTAGATTCAACTTTATTATTTTAATTCTTTAAGAATTTTCTTACTCATGAAAAAGAAAAAAACAAAAGAACAACAATTATATATACATATAGATCCAAACAAGGATAACAAATGTCATTATAAAAAATTTTATAGTTAAACACAATCAAAAGTCCACGTAAAATAATAAAGCTAACACTGATTGAAAATTTGTGTCAGGTTTACGTAAAAAAATCGACATTAAAAAAATAAAAAATTAATAAATTAGTGTCTTTAATAGACAAATGCTAATAGTGTCACTTAAGCCAACATTAAATATTATATTATTAAAAAATAATTTAATATTAATTAAACATAGAGTGGTATAAGTTGACTCAAAAGGAATAAATATAATATCGGTTAAGTCGATACTAAAAATGTCATATTTAAAAATAATATTAATTTAAATATGTATGTTCACCTATTTTTTGAAGAACATCTATAATTTATGTGTTATATGCTTTTATAAGAAAGACTAAAAAAGTATTTAAAAACTGGATAATAAATCAAAACCAAATTTGCATAGGTGAAAAATAAGAAAAATATTAAAGAAGAATATATATATATATATATATATATATATATATATATATATATATATATATATATAAATTTCACTTTACATGTTCTACCTAATTAAAAATAAAAAGAAGCAATATTTTTGTATACAAAATTATATTGATTGAGTTATTGACAAAGTTAACACTAAAATGGATGTAAATGAGAGATAAGTGTGGATCAATAAATGAATATAGATGAAAGAAATAAGTGTCATTACACCATTCATCACTAAAATCCTGAAGTTAAAAAATTGTAGTCTTAACTTTAAACCATGTTTCCAAGTGTGGTGTATGCATTGGGTGTCGTACAAAGCCCATTCTTTTTTTTTTTTACAAAAGTATGGCCTTAGACTAATACAATAGGTCACACTTTTATTTTCATGTTTAAGCTGCACTTTTTCAATTGTTGCCTTTCCTGTCAACATTTAAGTCATATTTTTTCAACTGTAGTCATATTTTTTTTACGTATTGCATTTAGGTTTAGGCCATAATTATTGAACTGTTGCAATAAATTTAGATAATTTTAAGCAACACTTTTACAAATACTGCTTATTCAATCATACCACATTTATAATCTTTCTAAATAAATTATGAATACATTAAACCACTAATTCATTATGAACATTATTATTGTAATATAAAAATACTTAAATAAATCTATTAAAGATAATTACATTATTTTTAGTAAATTGTAATTTGAAGATAACATTAATGAAAACTCAACATTTAGAAATGTAATTAAATGTTCGTAATGTATATCTCAAAACATAATTTTACAACTAAAAATATTAAATATTATAGTCTAATGTCACCCCTAGCACACTTTTAAAATTACAAGAAATTACAACTTATATATAACAAAAGTATTTGATTTATTTATTCATTTATGTTCTCATCTCCAAATGAAAACCTGATAGAAGGAATTCCTGAAAGATGTCTCGATGTTCTGTAAATTTTATGATGTATGCATTTGTGAGGTTTAAAGGACTTGAAATATGCAGTCATGGTATTGAAAAATCAAGAACACAAGAATAAGAGCAAGACTTTGTCAAATATTGTTCTAATCTAAAAATATTTTATATTAAAAAATTAGTATAAGTATGTTCAACCAAAAACTATTATGCTTTATATTAAGTGGCAAAAGAAGGTTTTTGATTTTGAAGCTATTGCATTCTAATCACATATGTTTGGAATATGACATACTATAGATGACAAAGTGAAAATAGTGGGTGAAGGAAAAAGAGAAAATACAAAAAAAAAAAAAAAATAAACTAAGATAAAGACTCTCCATGGACTTAACATCATACACAAAAAGTAGTTATAACTATATGTGTTTCTTGTGTCTTATAAATAATATTGGGGGCACAAATTTAGATAATGGAAGTGTTAGCTTATTAAATGAAAGACATGTTTCTTACTATCTTAACCTTATACTGTAGTTTTCAAAACTTCTATGAATTACTTTTAAAATCTCATCTACAAATGTGAATCAAAATTCTAACACATAATACAATAAAACAGAAAAGATATAGAAAGATGAAAAGGTAAAAAAAGTGATTCACAAATTTTAAATTTATGGTGAGTAAATATGTTGCAAGATGTTACACCTAGGGATGTGAGCAATGTGATTGATGTAAGACAAAACATAGTTATTTGATTTTTCTTTATTCAATGAATCAATGCAAGACTCTTCCCAATCTTATCTGAGTGGTGAAATGTCTAGATTGCATAAAAGAAATGTCTAGATTGCATAAAAGAATATGGTTTTGTTGCATCTCAGTAACCAAGCTTACAACTATTGCCTAATTGTGTAAGATACTACAACAACTACTAATTAATGGCTCCAACATGCATACATGATATTTCTTTCACTTAATTTGTAGCAAAGAGGTAAGGCTTTTCACTAAACAATTAGGAAAAAGATCCAAAAACCTAAATAAATATAAAGTATTATGTTCAATTACACTTCATTTATTCTAAGTACTAAATCCAATATTCTTCTAATTGTTGTGTCTACTTTCTCTGTTCAATGATTGTGTATTCAACAAAAATGAAACAAAACACTGTACAAAAATCTATTTTAGAATGGGCAAAATTGAATATAGAACTCATAAAACTCCAAACAATGTACAAGACAATTGGTAAATAATAAGCATTAAAAGGTGAGTGACAAAGTAAAAAGGAAGTTCTCGAGCTTACTTAAAGACCATCCAAAACTAGTAAAAGAAAAAGAATTGAAAATGCAACAAATAGAGTAATGAAACGGAGCTATGATTTAAAAAAGGTTAACAACTTTTTACTTTCATTTGAAATTGGTACAATAACCCTTTTCATTTCTGTTTCTCCTAAAAAATCTCAAAATTGAAGAACAACTAACCTAGATCCACTATACGCTTAATAAAATACAGAATCACAATTCAAATCTATAGTGAAAACAAAAAAAATTCACTCAACAACAAAAGGATACCATTTCATGATAGGGTTTCAATGATGGTAAAATTATAATGGACAATGAAAAATGTTTGATTCATATAAAAGAATGTTACCTTTCATAATAGGATTGTAATAATATCTCAAATGTCTCCTTTCCAATGAACATTTGAATCCTCCGATTCTTCACCTTACCACTGGTTCAAGGAGTGACGACAAAGCTATTGAATAACGTCATTGGTTTATGGATAGGGATACAAAGCTATTGAACAACACCACTGGTTCACAGATTGAGATGCGAAGCCTTTCTCAGCCACTGGTTCACGGATAAGGATGTGAAGCCTTTGTCAGCCACTACTTCACTACATCTAGTGTAACATTTTCTACCTTTAGACTACACTTATCTGTGACCAACTTAAGTGTTGTTGAAAGTGACAAATGATGTAGTGTGTGAATGAAAAAGACAAGGAGAAAAATGTGGGTGAAGGATATAAGTATGGATGAATGAGATGAGTTGAGAAGATTTATATAAAAAATAATAGAGTGAAATTATGAGTGAAAAAAAATTTCATTTTAAATTTAAGCCTTTAAATTAAAAATAATATATGGTCACTAATTCATAGTTAATACTAACTCGAATAAATATTAAAAATATATTATATTAATATCAACCTAATTAATAATAACTTATAAAATTAGTGCAAACTTAACCCATACTAACTTAAATAAATACAAAATTCTAAAAATAAATAATATTAGTGTTAGGTAGGTTAACACTTATGTTATTAATATCTATTTTAGTTAAGCGATATTAATAGGACTATAATATAATTATTTTTATTTATTAAAAATAATTATAAAAATAATTAACTTTACTTTATAATTGAACTTAACATTCTAACATTAGATTAAACAAACTTTATTAGTATGGACTAATACGACCTTAATCTAACACCAATTCATAGTTAATACTAACTCGAATAAGTATTAAAAATATATTATATTATAATATCGACTTAATTAATATTAACTTAAATAAAATAATAAAATAAATAAAATTAGTGCAAACTTAACCATACTAACTTAAATAAATACAAAATCCTAAAAATAAATAATATTAGTGTTAGGTAGGTTAACACTTATGTTATTAATATCTATCTTAGTTAACCGATATTAATACGACTATAATATAATTATTTTTAATTTATTAAAGTAATTATAAAAATAATTAACGTTACTTTATAGTTGGACTTAACATTCTAACATTTAACATTCTAGCATTAGATTAAACAAACTTCATTAGTATTGACGAATATGAACGTTAATCTAACACCAATATAAAGATTTATTTATTAAAAAATGTTAAAAATAATTAATATTAAATTAACATGGACTAAGTTGATCAGTTAATAGCTAAATCGTTTTACAATAATTTTATATTTTTTAAATTAACATTTTTTGTGTCAGACTAAAGTCAACTAAACTTTAACAGCACTACAATTTGACATATATTTAAAAGTTAATTTGATGTTGTAGTATGTAACTTCACATGAATTACAAAAATTGTCTTGATTGCTATTGTAATTCATGTTCCTTTATAACTCTAATGAGGTGTATTTGTCACGTTCTATACATTCCAACTCTCTCCTCTCCATCGTCTACACAAAATACCATGTACATTGAACAGCATCTTTCACAATGACTTGTAGATAAGGTGGCAGTTAGAACTATAGTAGCTTGCATTGGAGCAACAATAACTGTGCTAAAATCGTTGAAATTTATAATTGAAGATATTTACTAAGACGTGTACAAAATACTTTCCAAAAGAATTTATCTACGAAATCCTAAACAAATTCTCATTACAATGGTAACTTCTCATAAATGTTTGAAATTGTAGAACTAGTAAAAAAATACGGATAAGCAAATAAAAAGTTTTTTTTTTCAACAGGATAATTAAAGTTTCTCCAAGTGGATAGAGAGATAAAATGGTTAGAGATAATTAATAAAAATATAACCATTGGAACAATTAAATAGAATATAGTTATCACTAATTAAACGAAAATAAAAAATATTAATGTTATTAACATCTAATCAACAAGTTAGTAGTTTATTATTCACAAATAGACAACAGTCCAAACATAAAAACTCTAAATACCTATAACAATATGAAAAATAAGCTTTTTAATTCCTCAAATATAATAAAACCTACTCGTAGCCACCTAAAGTGTGAATTTTCTAAACCTTTTGATATCACATGCATTCATATGATCCAATGCAAAAAATCGTTTTTTTGAAAAAGATTCTCAAGAGTAGACATTCTAAGATGACATGATGGGATGTAAGAAAATCGTTTTTTTTTTATTTAATTCTCAATAGTAGACATCACAAAAAGACACTAATTACTTCTTTGGTTATCACACACTGAATTATAAGTTTACGATAAACGAGTGTTGTATATTGGATATTGGTGTCCATTCATTTTCACCTACCACTTCTTATAATCTGTGTCTCCTTTGTGATTAATCAAATGTTGAAAACTAGTTTTGGTTTGCATTTTAATCTGTGTGGTTTGGCAGATTTTTCATTAAATTGCGTGGGACCAATTGTTGAAGACGCAGAAAGAATGGACAAGCCAGCGTAAATGACGTGCTAGAAAGGGTTCATGCTCGTGACTAGTGACCTACTTCTCGATCACATGAACAACTATATACATTCATTATTACTTACCTATACATTAGTATAAATATATCTTATTATTATTATTCATTATTTCAAACCTTGTGAAATATTTCCTGAGATTTTTTTTAGAAGCAATGCATTATAATGAAATTATACAATAAATTATGACATTAGTTTCAACTCAGAATCATAAAATAATTTTTTCATATATCATTCAATTTTTTGTGGTATACGATAAAAAGAATAAAATAGGCGAATGGATTATTTCGAGAGAAATTTATAGTGTCAAATTCGATGAACATTGCAACCAATGTTTTAAATATTGATGAAAATAGGTGATTTTATTTATGAAGAAACAAAGAAGGAGCGAAACGTTGTTAAGAGGAGCCATTTTCCGTTCACATTGAGCACACCACGATATGAATGCTTAAACTATTAGTAGTTTTCAAGCTACAAGTTATCTAATATTAAGCTATAAATATACATGCACATGCAGCGTATTAAGTACGATTTTTTTTTTAATTTTTTTTTGTAAGAGTGTAAAAGTAAGGCATATTTTCATGATGATAAGTGAAAATAATTCTTGTATAATATGCCCTTCAAGTGGTGTGTGTCCATCTATGTATAGTTAGATTTTCAAAATTTATTGTTCTCGTGATAAGAAGTGATGGTTATTTATCATAACAATAATCATATATATATATATATATATATATATATATATATATATATATATATATATATATATGTATGTATATATATAT
>Ga0209489_110096_pt1 | contig 10999 bp, 5 predicted proteins | sample SiratrowhiteBW_FD_187527 | JGI IMG/M metagenome (GOLD analysis project Ga0209489, IMG submission 187527) | Root nodule microbial communities of legume samples collected from California, USA - Siratro white BW (SPAdes) (version 2) | ecosystem: Host-associated > Plants > Roots > Nodule | place: USA...
TTTTTTTTTTTTTTTTTTTTTTTTGGGAAAATTTTTTTTTTTTTTTTTTTTTTTTTTTTTTTTTTTTATCAATTTGTCTATTAGGATGAAAAAAATAATATTGCTGTTGTAGATCAAAATAACCATTGCAAACATAAGTTGTAATTATCTTGTAAACTTGATTGTTTTTAATTAATCATATTAAAAATAAAATTTTCATTGTATTGACTGTTCAAAATATTTTTAAATTTTTGTTTAAACATCTTGTTTTTTAATTTTTATCTTAAGATCGAGTTGATTGACCGGTTAAAAAGAATTGGAAGAGGAAATAAACAATTTTATTATTGAATTAGAGACGGAAATACAAAAATAATACCACATCATCCAATTTACAACAAAAGTAAAAAATATTTTAAATACTTAATAAAATAATTTTTTAATAGAAATTCAATTAAAATATCAAAATTTATAAAATATTTAAAACTTAATTAAACCACAAAACAATAATTTAATGTCAAGAAAAAAAAACTTAAATGATATTAAAAAACATCTTACTTGACGAAAAGCTAATTCTAACAATGTTGATCAAATAAGGATTTATATTAACATTGATAGAAAAACTTCCCTTATTTCAATAAAAAATAGTTTCATTAATATTGATAAAAAAAATACTATACTGAACCGAAAAATAATTTTACTAAGTACCAAAAGACATCCCCATCCAGGCTAAGCCAATAATGTTCCACCAAAATCAAATTACCAATGTCTTGAGTCTAAATCGATGACAAAGTATAAAGAAAAAAATATTATAAAAATCTTCAAATTTTTATTTTATTCTTTTAAAAAAATTGAAATTTTACAATTTTATGTAGCAAATTACTCTAATAAATTTTGAGAGAGAATTGAAAGGAAATTTTTTTGATTTATTTGAAAATTTTATATCTAATCAACATATTTTATTATAAAGTCTTATAAAATTAATCATCCTATAAATGTCTTCCATTCAAACACGTTCTTACACAGAACATGGTCCTCCAGCTATAATAGCCAGGTATATTTGTTCATATATTTGATTAAGAAAATGTTAAAAATATAATTTTTGTGTTTTCTCTTATTAGTAGAAATTTTCTAAAAAACATAAATTCAATTTAATACCTTTTCTCATAATCTCATATAAATCTTATCCAAGAGTAGGAGTTAAAAAAATCATTAAAAGATGTATTAGTATTAATTCTTTTTCATTTTTACATTTTCATTTATTTAAATATCGTAACTTATAATAATTATTTTAAAAATTATACTAAAAGTACATCAACTAGTGCATTAGATAGATTATGATAAAGTCTTTTTGCACGTGAGTTTGGCCAAACAATTGAGATTTTTTGTTAGAGAATAGGCTAGTGGAGTAAATGAGAAACCTCTTGTCAAAGAAGAAAGAATATTTTATGGCACCACTATTTTGGGGTATGAATGACTGATAAAGGAACTTAACTGATTAAATAAATATTAAATAGTACAATAGAAACATGTGTGGATGAGGGAAAATGTCAAAGACAAGGGAATCATCTTATCCTGTGAGCATAAATACTATAAATGAGTACTATGTTGTGTTTTATTTTAGTGTTTTTCGTTTTAGAAGTCAAGTTCTGTACAAATATCACTCCCAACAGTTACTGGAATCTATTACACATTCAATTAAAAATTAACCCTTTTTATTAAAAAATAATTTATTCCATGTATATACATACATTTTATATTTTTGTTTATTGTTTATTTAAAAATTAAATAAATAATTCGTTATATCCTTCACTTGAATAAAAATTACATTGGAAATTCTATATTAAAAAACATAACCAAATGATAACATAAAATATATGGACAAAGTTAAACATCACGACTTATAAGTTAGGTTTTTTGTAAGATTAAACTTCTGAAGAGTAACAAGTGAAGTTCAAAAGAAAAGAAGAAAAAAAAAAGAGTCTAATTTGTAATTCATATAAAGAAATGTAATTAAGAAGAGCAAAAGGAAAACACTATTGTGGTGAATACTATGTTTCCTGGTATATAACATGTAGAACCAATGCTATCTTACTGCATTGCTGGTGCATTAATATAGAAAGACTTTGGATAAAGCTTTGTTGTAGTGAAGAAAAGGAAAGGAAGACAAAATTGCTTAAAAATCTGTGTTGAATAAGCATGCCTTAGTTGCACTTGTTGTCTTATATTGTTCATGTACAAAGTGAAGAAGTTGGGGATTGATTGGTTGTGCATAAATAAATAGTGTGTGGTATTTGGAAAAACCTATTGCCTTGGCAACTGGCGATGAGTTAACAGAGCATATTGCATTTTGAAGATGATGGTGAATTGGAAGAGCTCACATGGCCGACCCAGATTGCGACAGTGACAATAAGTGTAGCCCCAGATGTCCTTTTCTTGGGTACTATTGCAACTGATGAAAGGCACAACAATTATTTTTCTTGTTATTGGAGCTAGTGAGAGAGATCCTGTGGCATTAGCTGTAGGGGACCCCAGTTCTGAAGGTCGTAGATGAAAGGTCTATTCCATATAGGGACATCCATCTAGGACCCTTCTTTGTAAGCACGCCAAGACTCACACGGAATATTGTTTCAAAGTTATAACAAATTAAGGATCAATAACCATTTTGCCTCACTGCTTCAATGTTCTAAGCTGCACATAATTGTAAAGTGTCAACCAAGGTTGGCAAAGGCTATAACTATAGATTACCTCAGTAAGAGGTTAGGAGCATTGCATTGCAAAGTGACTCTGCACTTAGTGTCAGAGTACCTTTTACACATTTTTTTTTTCTTTACAAGGTCTCAATTATGCTATAGAGCTTGAATATCACTATCAAGATACTCTGAAACTCAGTTCAAATGGGTACACTTTAGTTAGTGCATTCCAAAACCTCAAACACAACATTCACACTTTTCGTGGGGAGTTGCTGAAGTCAATTCCGATCCTAAAATGGTAAACTAGAGTCCAGATTAGAGGACCATGTCGAAGGAGCTACTAAGGCTACAAAATCTCCATGTTGGTACAGCTAAATCTTCTTCCTTCTCAATTATACTATGTCCCAATATGAAGTGAATGATCCCCAACACGAGCTTATACCCGCTATAGAGAACATTGTTGACCCGCCACAATATCCTACTACAAAAATCATATTTTATAACAATCTTCTACACAAATAACAAACTAGTAAATTTTGCAACTTTTCTAATCTGTAAGTTGGAAAAGCAAACTTTTTTTCAATTTCTTTTCATATTTATTATAATGAAAAATTTATTCTTATTTACTAAAATAAGTAAATGGTATCATGAGAATACAATTTCATAAAAACAGTCAAACAAATAGTAGTAACATGACTCAATTTTAATAGAAAAAATAGAGTTAAAATTATATGAACTTGACAAGATTTTAATGTTTAAAACATGAAATCATCAATGTAGCTAATTAATTAATTTATGTATGATGATACCAAACTAATATAAGAGTGCATGCGTGATAATTAATACACCTAATTAATTTATTTTTGAATATCACATTAATGTTCGACATAATTAATACACCTAATTAATTAATTAATTAATTATTTCACATATGAGAATACCAAATTAATGCATCAAATTAATTATTTAAAGTGTGATTATTAATGCATCATGTCTCAGAATTAATTAATTTGGATCAGTATTTTTTTTTTTTGCTAAAATCTTCAGCTCTTTTTTTTGTTAAAATACTCATACATTAACTCTTAAAATGGTATCACAAATATACAATTTATCCATTTTGGTAAAAAAAAGTTATCTAATTTGGTAATTACAGAAAGAAATTATACCACCCATTAGTAATAAATCCTAAAAAATATTATTACACTCTTTAATACCACTTTTTATATTACTTACCTTTATAATCTATATAAAGTAGTACGTCTAATAGTCTCATATTATGAAATTAAGGTTAAGGTCAATTGAGATACATCTTTCTTCTTTAACTTTCCAAAATAACTTTTAATGACAAAATTGTGATGAAACTCCAAACTTCAAAACAAATAATATTTAAAAAAAAGTCCTCATTTGATAAGTATGCATTTTTCTTATTTTTCCTCCCTCTCCATTCTTACCATATTCTTATTCTAATAAATATATTCTTCTTCTATGTTCAAACACGTTGATCATTCCTCTACTTGTGACAAAAGTAAAATATTTATATTTTTTATTTTACTTAACCAATATTAAATATTAACGAAATGTTCATGGTTGATTGACACTTGGTTGTATAAATTTAATTCTATTAAGTGATATATGAATTTAATTTTAGTGTGTAATGGCCACAATTTCAATAAAAAAAGTGTAACAAATAAATTAACGAAATTAGGAATATAATGAGTATAAGGTGAAGAATTCACAAGCAATGTGTGTAATAAATTTGGGATTTATGAAGATTTGGAAAGTGATTAACAATGATTTACTAATGGATATATATGTCACGGATTATTAACACATTAGTTAGAATAAACAATATTTTGCAAGGAAATAGCAAACTAATAAAGAATTGTCTTCAAGGATCTTGAATGACAATACAACTGACAAGGAAAGAAAAATGCCTTTATTGTCAAATTTTTGAGAGAATAGTCCCTAGTTAATCCCTCCGTCCTCCGTATTCTCTTTAAGTAGTATTAAATTTATGTTAGAAGTTGGAGAATTAATGGTTCCCATTAGGATTTAAATTTGTTACTTAAAAGCATGTCTAATTTTTATTTCTTCCTAAAAGAATTAGATATTGTTTCCGAACACAATATTTGGATTATTACTTTTTAAAATGGTAAAAATTAACCAAGGTATTATATATCGAACTATATATTTAACTCTGAATTTAATTTTTATATTCATAATGAAAAACTATTTTCTTGGCTCACGAAATAAAAAAATAGACTAGTTACTTACTACTGCTAACGGTTCTTTTATTAATATGAAATTTTCTTGTAATATGTAATGAGGTTTAAATTTCATTACTTTTTATGTCAATAAAAATATGAAAGAGGATGGAACCAAATGTATTCCCTTCCATTCTTTAATTTTATTTTTCTCCTCTAAATTCGGGTGTATGGAATGGCAATTTTGAAAATTTTGAAATTAGTAATTTATTTCATCTTATTATGTGATGTTTTTCTAATAAAATTTCCCTATTTGTGGTGGTTCTCATCCCAAAAAAACTTTACTATCTTCAACATGTATTAACTTTAACTTGTCAATTGTCTATATGAAGGGAAAAGAAACAAAGTACATCAAGCTTGACTTTTATTTTTTATTTTTTAAACCACAAAATACTACAATTTCAGTGAAACTTGATCTCATATCTAACTGAAATTCCACGTCCTTCATTTTTTCATCAAAATATTTCTTTTGTATCTATTGGGCTTTATGAAGATTGACTTCAGTTTCCCTATGTATAATATTTGTGGAAATCAATAAATCATGAACTGATACTTGATCTGCATTCTCAGGAACATATCTCACCATTTGAGTCAAAGGTAAAACATATGAGATGCATCTTCAAGTATTTGTTTAGAATTCAGACTGCTCAGCTGGTTGAGAATGATAAATTATTGATATACTCAATGATTAACGTATTCAAGTTTTTAATTAACTTATACTAGATTAAATAAATATCAGTTGAGAGAAACATAATTCTATCCTGACTTAATATAGCATTTCCTCAACATGTTAGATAAAGTTTTTTTTTTTTCAATCTCAACACCAAAATCAACCATTTTTAAAACTAAATATATAGTTATTAATCCCAATTCTCTCATTAATATATGAATATAGTTGCGACATCTTTGATTCATTTTAATGCAAATGTTATAGGCTCTATATTGCACTCTGTAGTTCTTATTATTTGTATTTAATAATTGAATTTATCAAGATGTATAAAAAAACTATTTAAGTATAAAAAGTTTGCTTTATGGACGAATTAATTTGTAATAGCGCACCATAAGGTCAGAAAAACTTTATGTTTTATGCGATCAAGAAAATGTCAAAACTTCATATTTACTTTTATGTGGTTGAAATATGTGACATGAAAATGTCAAAAGTGTAAACGTGAATTTTGCTTTGCAATCACGTGGATCAGATCACCCAACTACTTTACTCCTAAACTTTTTTCCTCCTACAGTCACACGCCTTAATATTGCACTAAACACACATTAAAAGAATCAGTAATTAACTTCAACTTTAATTAATTATCTTCATAATCCGACCTAGTAGTTAAACGTTTAGGATTTAGGGTTAAACATAGAACGAAAATTAGTATTCAATTTTCACTCTGAATAAAAGAAATTTAACCATAGTGTCACGAACATAATTAATTTCCTACAAAGTGACAAAAAACAATAATTATCTTCATCTTTGTTGGGTTAGTTTAAAAATACACTTCAAGAAAACTTAAACTTAATGTTGACAAAATATTATAAATATGTGAGCTTTTATGATAATAAATTAATTGTAGATTGTTTTTCAATCTAAAAATTTAAATTTAAATAAGAGAAATCTCATTAATTTTTAAGAAATCAAAATGTAACAGTATCTAATTAATCATCTTCACACAGGTTATTTTTTCTAAAAATTAAAAATAATAATGTAATATTATATAGTTAGTCACGGGGATTTTAAAAAACGTTTATTAATAAAAAAATAATATCAAAATATCAAAATATTTGTTAAATTAATTCTAACTCGTCAAGTAAAATATATTTAATATTATTAGAGTTTATATAGCTAATTTTAACATTTTTTAAAATATTTTTTTATATGTGAGTTTTTATTTAACTGACATGTGAATTTTCATGACATAATACTAAAATGTATAATGATTTTACATATTATATATTATTAGAAAAAATTATGAATATTTTCTTTCGTGTTAGAATTGATTTAATTGATTTTAAGAACGTGATATATTGACTCACACTAAATTTTGAAAACTGCGTTTGTGTTTTCTTGTAATGAAATAAAAATAACAAAAAAGCAAAAAAAAAAATATATTAAAACAGAAGAATCTGCAAAAGAAAATATCTTAAAATACAATGTATATTGCATACCAAAGAGTTATACAACTTCTCAATATATTAAAGAAAAGACTACGAGAAAATTATTACAAAAATAATTAAAACAAAACATTATTCAATGTATCTGATACATAATAAACGGTGCAACTAATTTTAACATTAAAGACCGTCAATTCTTCACAATCCCCGTGACTATAACCGTATAATTTATGGACGCAAACTTTTACAAATAAAGGCTTTCATCTATGGCCATTGAGCTGAATAAACATTTCCTCAATAAGAAAATATTTTTAAGATAAACAAATTTTGAGATGTCTTAGACTCCATTTTTGTTTATACATATTGTTGTTATAATAAATAGTTTAATCTTAAAAAATATTTTTTAATAATTAATTTGAAGATATAGTTTTATTTAAAATAAAACGATTCTTTAAATTATTCAAACTAAGTAAGTGTGGCTATGTAACCATAGATTTTGGAATGAGAGAGATTAGAAAGGAAGAAAATGCAAGATAGAAAACATAAAAGCCAAGAAAAAAATCAGACGCTTAATTGTAAATGAATTCAACTGTTCGAACAGTCCTAAGAAAATCTCAATACAGTTTGGGGAATATTAATTAATTATACGATTCTAGATCGTTAACTATATCTCTTGTGGTTCAAAAATAAATTGTAAGCCATCCATGTTCTCTGTTCGTGAAGTGAAAAAATTGCCACTTTAACGAAAATTAAAATAAAAAATTATTGGAAAAATAAAAAAGTGAAAAGAATAACTTATCTGTGTAAAATTTAATAACATCAAAATAATTTTGTAGGATTCAAAATAAAATAAATAAATAATGGTTAAATAAATTAATTTTGTTTACAAGATAAAATCAATTTATGTACCTTTTTTTTCAAAAACGGTCTTATTTAACTTTTTTATAAGTTGAGGTATATATATAAATCATAAATGTTTTTATTTATTTATGCATAAGATATGTTAAGATTTATGTTTAAACTAATTTATATTTCAAAGTAACAATTCTAATATTAGGAGTAATACTGTTTCAGCCCAAATATATTGTATCATTTAAAATATATTAATGAATTTTATTTCTGGAAATATTAGATAATACGAACCCGACTAATAAAACGGTTGGTTAATTCTCACCTCCCTTTTCCTTAATCTATTATTGAACTAATAAAATTTGTACGTCCATTTGTCATTATTCCTATGATTTTCTTGGTACCACTAAATAATGCATTTATTTATCTAAATAAATCATATAATATTATTTATGATAATTATGATATGGTTTTTATTTATATATCAGAAGGAAAAGGAAACAACACAAATAAAGCTCATGGCATGATTAAACACATTTTATCATCACGTGATAATTTAAAATTTACAAATGTTGAAATTAATCATATGAAAATTATTTAATTATAATGGGAGAGTTTGTTTAAAAGTTAAAGATAAATTACTCTTTTGAAAAAGTTATTACTGATAAGTTTTTTATATGTATTTTGGGTACAATTAAAAAATGTATCTTTTTAAAGTACTCCTCTGTGTAAGATTAAAGCAATATAAGATGATTATTTAGACAAAAACTTCTGTGTCAACTTAACTTTCTATTAAATTCTTACTATAAGATAAAAGATTTGACACGTAGCCTATTACATCTTATCTTCAAATTACTCTAATATATATAAATAAATAATAATGATTTTTTTCTGTTTAAACACCTTATCGTCTACATGGAGTACATCATCTCAAATGTACAGTACTACTACCACGTTCTATAACTCTTCCACTTTGTTTGGATTAGAAAGTCCACGTTTTATAACTCTTCCACTTTGTTTGGATTAGAAAGTTTTAAAAAAAAGGAACAATTAAGGAGAAGAGATAGGTATAAATGAAAGTATTTAAATTAAAACAAAACTAAAAAAGTTATGAGATTAATGAAAAGTTTTTTAAGTAATATAATTGATATGATGAAATAAAAAAATGTTAATTTAATAATTTAAAAAAATAATCAAAGTGTTTTTGTATTCAAAAGAAAATGCGATTAAATTTCATGCCTTTGTAAGACCAAATAAGATAAATACTTTGTTCAGTTGTCTTTCTTTACAAATCGCATATATTTATTAAAGAATTTAAACCATATGAAATTTATTATTTTTCTTTATATTTTTACACTAATACCTCTACACAATCTCAAAACCTTTATAATTAATCATCTGTTCTTATATAGTACCACACTAGAAGTAAATAAAGTTTTAAAGATGAAATTTGGTGCTTGTTAATACTATAAAATTATATTTTATATATTGTTTTTTAAACTTTTGATGTAATTTTTAATTATAATATTGTCGACTCAGAAACATTTCACACTTATGGAAGTAAAGTGCCAATGATACTAAAGTTATCTTTCATCATTGGTCGAACCTTTTGATAAATGTTTGGTTAATGGTATTCCTTTTCCCAAAGATCAAGAATGACAAGAAGGTTAGCAAGCAAATACTTATTGTTCTTACCGGAAGCAAGCACTACTCTTTTACATCTCATTTTATCACAAACTTAGTAAGTCTTTTAGAAACTAAAACAACACAAGTTACTTTAACGAGTAATACGCTAAAAAGTGGTTTTAAATATAATCACTTATTTCTAATCAATTCATTAGCATAAAAACATTTAAAATTCGTGATTATTAATTTGTACTAAATAATCAAATATAAAATGATTTCCTTCTTGTAATAAAAAGAAAAGCATCTTTGCAATCGCAAAAAGCTAAATCGAAGCGACGAAAAGTGATGGACAGAAAAGGAAAAAGGAAAAAATATGCATTTGGAGGTTGTGAAAAGTAAATAATGGAGTTGGATGATGGAGAGAGATGTTTCCTCGGAGAACAATACAATGTTGTGTTCCTTAAAAAGGTTGTGTGAACCTTCGGTTTATAATGCGCCTCGTTATTGACACGTGTCCATGACGCTGTACTTGTGTCTGTCTTGTCTCAAGAGCCGTTTATAACGTACGGTAATGCTTGCTTACTCTCTGTGACTGCAACTTATTGGAGACTGCCCACTCCAAAGTCGACACGTCGCATCCACTGTCACTTTTGCCATGACAGTTTCAAGATCCTATCTAACTGGACCCATTATTTTTTTATGTATTTTTAATCTTATTTACCATGTTTGGTTTTTGAAGCAAGAACATACAAATATATTATTTTTTAATAAATTAATATTTTAACTCATTTAATAGACAAAATTATACACACGTTTAGAATGTATTATTATTATTATTATTATTGAAAAACTAACACTCTTACTTAGAATAAATGATCATTTGCATGCTTTTATGCATAATACACTTATCATGTTCATCTCATAAAAAAAAAAAATTGAGATAGTCAAGTGTGAAAGTACGGTAATTATTTCTCTTAAAATTTCAATTAATAATAAGAAATATTATAAAGAGGATTTGGATCAATTTAAACAAAAAAAATGTAAGGTCAGACAATTTTATATAGTTTGAAACAAGTTATAGTTTAAAGGGGGAATTTAATTATAAACTTCATAACCAAATTTTTTTAGATAAAATTGTTACTTTTATAAGTTTTTGCATAGAAGTTAAGAGACAAAAGAGTACGGTAATCAAACATGAAGTGCATCGATTTGTTTTATTAAGATAAGACGTTTACTTTTTCTTAAAAAAGTTCTAATTAATTTATTTCTTTTATAATTCATAAAATTGGTGGGTTTTAATTTTAATCTTTGTAAACAAATTATTTTTCATTCCTTAAGAATTTTAAATTTGTATCTCTATTCTTGGTGACATTTGTTCACAGCTTATATATATATATATATATATATATATATATATATATATATATATATATATATATATATATATATATATATATATATATATATATATATATATAT
>Ga0209489_110100_pt1 | contig 10990 bp, 10 predicted proteins | sample SiratrowhiteBW_FD_187527 | JGI IMG/M metagenome (GOLD analysis project Ga0209489, IMG submission 187527) | Root nodule microbial communities of legume samples collected from California, USA - Siratro white BW (SPAdes) (version 2) | ecosystem: Host-associated > Plants > Roots > Nodule | place...
CATAACCAAAAAACTTAATAAACTTTTATTTCAAATTTTTTATACCACAAATATTTATTTTATTTAAATCACTATATTTCTTTTTTTTTTTTTTTGCAAAAGCCCAAAATTATAATTATATTTTTTGTTATCAATTTTTTTTAGCAAAACCAATAATCACAGTTTAATTCAAATTATATTACAAAATCAAATTTTATTTGGCTTTAAATAATTTTTTCACTATTTTCCTTCTCTAAAAATAATTAAAATTTATTCTCAATATTTTTAAATAATTATTTCAATTTAATTTTATTTAATGTCTTTTTTATTTTTCTTATTTGTTTTTTTTTTCTCCTCTCCTCTTGATAAAAACTAAAAATCCATCAAAATTCGGTTCTTGTTGAATTTGAGTGAAATTTCTAATATTGGAAATGCAAAACACAATGTAAAAGGGTTAATAAAGTGGTGTTATTTCATTTAGATATTTTTTTTCAAAAGGATATTATTTTTTAAAGAATGACGTTGACAAGCTCAATTGATGTTTTGAAGAAAATATCTTTGTAAGTTTTATAATAAGACATGAAAGGAGAAAATAAAATAATTCTAAATTGACTTATTAAAGAAAATTATCTCATTGGACTGGCAGGATGAAAACTAAAATAGTGAAGATACATATAAGGTAAAGGGTTCAGATGCAACATATTAGCCAATAGCTGAAAACTCTGTAGTGATGTCCAAAAATTGTGGTGAAGTTATGTCAGCGCTGCATTCAAGGTATGCAACACACTCGTAGTAAATTCATCAAAAGATATTCACACATGAAAATAAGTAAAAGGACATACATATATAAAATGAATCAATGTCGTGATCCTCTCACCAATGACATACATTGTCTAAGGGTATACAATGTTACCTCGCCTTTTATAACACTCTTGATAAGCATAAACACAGTTGTTCCTATTGAGCCTGAAGGCCTAGAATAATAAAAGTTCTTGCGGAGCCTTGAGGCTGAGAACAAAACTTCGAGGTGTCAACTACCCTGGTCTCTCTCTCCCTGGTCTTCTCAGAAGTACACTCTCAGTTACCAGAAGTATATCGTATAACGCGTTAAGGCAGATTTTTCCCAAAAGTCCCTTGACCATGTTCGCCATTACCTATTTATACTGTTATGCCCAGCCCGTCGGGAAGACGTACAGCCTTTTGGCTCTCAGGAATATGATAATTGCGCTGCGCTGTGTCAGAGGGGGGACGTGTAGTCTTCCTTGCGCGGGGCTGCTGTTCTGCACAATGTCAGAGGGAAGACTGCAGTCTCTGACATTGAGAAGGCGTGTGATCTCTCATTTGTCAGGTACCGCAAGCGCCGTTTATTGGGATTTGCTCCTTTGTCAGATGTAAGGTGTCTGTTTCTAATACAAAGAAGACATTGATTCGTGGGCATTGGTTTGGGGACTTCTCAGCCCGGTACTTCTCAGCCGCCCTTTAAGCTTGGGCACTTGCCAACCTGAATTCTTTGAGGACTTCTCGGCCTGGTACTTCTCGGCCTTTCCTGTAGATTTGGGCGCTTGTCAGCCTGATTTCTTTGGGGATTTCTCGGCCTGGTACTTCTCGGCCTCTCCTGTAGATTTGGGCACTTGTCAGCCTGATTTCTTTGAGGACTTCTCGGCCTGGTACTCCTCGGCCTAAGTACTTGTCAATGGCCATACGGTACACAAGCCCCCCAAGCTTGAGTAGTTGTTGAAGTACGAAGAGCTTCATAAGCAGTGTTGTCGGTCTCATTCTTTGGCGGTCCTATATCTTAACATGTAAGTTGTTGGCCATACTCACTTTGATGATCGTATAGTATACGGTCTTCCCTGCTCTCGAGGTTTCACTATTACAATGGTTTCCGCCCGTTGAAAATTGTTAGCCCTGTTGACTATAGGGGATTTGCACCGTCTTCTACTTGGTGCGGCATCTTTCTCCTTCTTTAGGTTAAGTGTGACTTTTGGGCCTTGGGCCTTCTCTTGATGGGACTGATGTGTTACAGCCCTCGAGATCTATAAGATCAAAGGGTTGGAAGGTGAGGGGTCATTGATCCCTTTCCCAGCATTCTCTATAAGTGTGGGTTCTGGAGTTCACTTTGGCATTTCTCAGTGTTTTCTTCCATCGAGGTCCGATATCTTTTCTCATCCAGGAGCTTGTGTGTGTTGTTGTCTCTTCGGCTTCAAGGTAATCATGTCCTCTTCGTCCTCGTCTTCTACTTCTCGGTCTTTTTCCACTTCCTGGTCTTCTGCTACTTCCCAGTCTTCTTCTTTTTCTAGACATTCCTCTGGTATGCCTGAAGGGTTGGTTGGTTCTCCCAAGGATTCCCCACCTTCAGGTGTCTTAGTAGTGAGGGATACTGATGTGGTCGAGGAGTCCTCGGGAAATACCACATTCAGTGACCCGCCACTTAGGTCTGGGTATGATTGGGTGAGTGATCTGGTCCTGAGGCAGTCTTCCAAGTATCGCTGGTCTTCGTCTTTAGAATACTTCATAGCGAGTGTTCCCATGGTGGTTCCTGAGGTCGAGAGGGGTTTTGTGTCAATGGAGAAGTGTTCGGTCAGTGACCGGGTTTGTTATGGCCGAGAGGAAGGTGAACCTGATTTTTTCTTCATGTACTCGGCCTTCTTTATTGACGTCCACGTTCGCCTTCCTCTTGATGAGTTCACCATGGGGGTGTTGTGTATTCTGAACGTCACCCCTACTCAATTACACCCTAACTCCTGGGGTTATCTCCAGTGTTTCCGGCTTCTTTGTGAGATGTTCGGTCTCGTCCCTTCTCCCTAATCATTCCTTCATTATTACAGTGCTCGGCCTAGTGACCCTGTTCGTTGGGTGTCATTGTTTAGTCAACCCGGGGGTGCCTTGTTTGCTCCCTACACTGTTTCTTATAAGAATTTCAAAACTGGGTTCTTCCGTGTTGTGATAGAGCCGACAAGGCGTCAGCACTTCTATTATGGTGATGTTCCCAAGTTTCCCCTTCATTGGACACCTAATTCTGTGCACTACTTATACTGGCCTAGGTCATCAATGACCGATGAGGACCAGATAATATTCAGTCTTTTTGATAGGCTTCCGAGGAGGTTACCTACCCGGAAAATTCTCAAGCTTTATCTTTGCTCCCAGCGCTGGGTCGATCTGAGTGGTATGTGTGTTCTTGCATTTTTGTATGGTTCTCGGTCAATGTTAACTTAAATAAACTGTTCATCTTGTTGGCAGGTATCATGGCTCAAGCAGGTGTATCTGACATACTCACCAAGCTGCGCTTGGAGAAGGCTCAACGCGCGCGAGAGGCTGCTAAGGGTGCCTCCTCCAGTGCTGTTAAGGTCTCGGCTTCTATCCAACAGGTCCCTCCTATTGACCTTGTTCCCCCTCCGGTCGAGAAAAAACAGAGGAAGAGAAAGAGCAGGTCCAAGGAGAGGCGTCAGGATGCCCTTGAGCGTACTCCCAAGAGGGCTAAGACTCTTGGTGGGGGTGCTGGCAGCAGTGGGGGTCATGCTTTGGTCTCCCATGATCTCGAATTCCATAAGGGTGTAAACGTTGCCCTTACTCATACCGAGAACGATGTCCTGTTATCGTGCTTCAAGGGATGAGACTTCATGACTGACTTGCTGGAGCTCCAAGCACGAGCCATGGCTGCTGTTCGCCTTTTAGCTCACGAGCGTTCTCAAGGGTCGGCCAAAGAGCTTGAAGATTTGAAGTCAAAGTTGGCTGAGTCCCGAGGTTCGTTGAAGAAGGTGTTGGAGGCGAAGTTTGCCCTTTAAGATCAAGTGACTAAGTTGACATCTGAGCTTTCGGCCTCAAAGTCCAATAGCTCTAAGCTGGAAGCACGATGTGGGGAGCTGGAAAGGAAGGAGGAGGAGTTGACGGCCAAATTGTCTAGACAACATGAAGAGCTTCACGGTGTCATTCAGGATCGTGATAATACCTTGCTGATGAAGGACGGAAATATTGCTAGGCTTGAGCAAGAAGTGGTTGTCCTTAAGGATTACGTTTTAAATGTTGCGGAGGAAGGGTTTAATCAAGCTGTTCGGCAAGTTGTCCTGTTGTATGGGGTGCCTGCTGATAGCAACAAGTTTGATGTCGGGAAGGAAGTTTATGAAGGTCAGCTTATTCCTATTGAAGACATGCCTGATAAGGGAGCAGGCGGGGTTGACGAGGAAGGGGAAGTTGGTGAGAGCGAGGAGGATGCCCCAGGGGATGAAGGTGAAGGCGAAGAGGGCACTTCTGAAGCAGGGATGGAGGAAGTGGAGGATGCTGAGGGGAGGGTTTCTGAGGCCGAGGAGGCCGAATAGTTTGCTTATCAAGTAGTTGTTAACTTATCTTTGTAAATGGCTAGATTCACAACTATACTAGTGTTGTGATATTTTGTTTCTTGTATTTTTTTTTTGTCTCATCAATGTATAAAAGATGTTCGGTATATTTGTTGGCCATATTCTTTCTATCTCTCTTGTTTTTTAAGCCCTATAAGCATATATACTTATAATGTTTATCTGATTTTTGGATTGAGATCGATAAGTTCTCGGTCCTGTTATTAATTTTGTTTGGGCTTTCTTACTTCAGCCTCAAGTTCTCGGTCCTGTTTACCAATCGCTTTTGATTGGGCTTTGTGAGTTGAGGCCAAGATGTTCTCGGTCTTGTCCTAATCGCTTTTGATTGGGTTTTACAAGTCGAGGCCGAGACGTTCTCGGTCCTCCCACCAATCGCTCTTGATTGGTTTTATAAGTTGAGGCCGAGACGTTCTCGGTTCTGTTACCAATCGCTCTTGATTGGGTTTTATAAGTTGAGGCCGAGATGTTCTCGGTCTTGTCCCTAATCGCTTTTGATTGGGTTTTATAAGTCAAGGCCGAGAAGTTCTCGGTCTGTCACCAATCGCTCTTGATTGGTTTTATAAGTTGAGGCCGAGACGTTCTCGGTTCTGTTACCAATCGCTCTTGATTGGGTTTTATAAGTCGAGGCCAAGACGTTCTCGGTCCTGTCACCAATCGCTCTTGATTGGGTTTTATAAGTCGAGGCCGAGAAGTTCTCGGTCCTGTCACCAATCGCTCTTGATTGGTTTTATAAGTTGAGGCCGAGATGTTCTCGGTCTTGTCCCTAATCGCTTTTGATTGGGTTTTATAAGTCGAGGCCGAGAAGTTCTCGGTCCTGTTACCAATCGCTCTTGATTGGGTTTTATAAGTTGAGGTCGAGATGTTCTCGGTTTTGTCCCTAATCGCTTTTGATTGGGTTTTATAAGTCGAGGCCGAGAAGTTCTCGGTCCTGTTACCAATCGCTCTTGATTGGGTTTTATAAGTTGAGGCCGAGATGTTCTCGGTCTTGTCCCTAATCGCTTTTGATTGGGTTTTATAAGTCGAGGCCGAGAAGTTCTCGGTCCTGTTACCAATTACTTTTGATTGGGTTTTGTGACAGCATTATTAAGTATGACTACAGTTTGCAAAATAACTGAATGATTTCATTAAAGTAGAGCCTCGTTAAAACCTTCTCAGCCAAAACCCTCCTTAGAGAAAAAAGACTGATGTAGGAAAGAGTGCCCTATTACATTGCGATAAGACAAGAAAGCATAAACTACAACGGAATTTGAGATGGACATAAAAGCATGAGTTAACTAAAATAGAATTTGAGGTGGGACGCGTTCCATGTTCTTGGTATTCCTTTCCCAGATAAGTGCTCTAGGCGATATCCCCCATTTCCTGCTACTTCTCGGACCCTAAAAGGTCCCTCCCAGTTGGCGGAGAACTTGCCTTCTCCCTATCTTGCTTCACTCCTTATCCTCTAAACTAAGTCCCTTGCGTGGAAACTTCTTGGCTTGACCTTAGAGTTATATTTCCTTTCAGCCTTTCTTTTTCTTGTCTCTTCTCTTACTCGCGCCTTGTCCCTCAGTTCCCAAGCTCCACTAGTAACATGGCGTCAGAGCCATAAGTGAGGCTGAAGGGGGTCTCCTTGGTTGAGGACTGTGGGGTACACCGATATGACTCTAAGAAAGATGAGGGCTTACTTCTAGAATCACCCGGTAATTGTCAAAACTGATTACCCTATCAGGAAAGTGCTAACGAAGCCTGATCTTGCGGGGAGAAGGATAGGATGGTCAGTAGAACTGTCGGAATTTGGAATCACCTACGAGCCGCGAGGGGCTATTCGATCTCAGTGACTGGCCGATTTCTTAGTGGAGTTAAGTCCATAACCTACAAGTCTCAACACCCAATGGATCATCTATGTTGATGGGTCCTCAAACACCAAAGGAAGTGGAGCCGGAATCATCTTGGAGGGGACAGCGGGACTCACAATCGAGCAATCGCTAAGGTTTGACTTCAAAACTACCAATAATCAAGCTGAATATGAGGCCATAATTGCAGGATTAAGTTAGGCCAAAGAAATGGGAGCAGAGGAGATACAGTGTAGGAGCGATTCGAAGCTAACTGTCGGTCACTTGACCGGTGAATTCCAAGTCAAAGATCACATGATGATGCAATATTACCAGAAAGTATTGAATCTCCTGGTCTTACAGTGTTCCCCTCAAGCCTCTCAGCGTCTTGCAGTGTTCGGCTCACGAAATACACTGGTTTCTGTTCCTGGTCGGCCTCTTGGACAAGCACCGAGCTGATCGCTTCTTCAGAGATAGACAAATACACAATGATTGCTTGGCCGTATATTGGCTTTTGTACCACTAGGGCGTTGCCATGAATTGCTTGAGCTGTGTGAAGAGCTCTTCGCACTCTTCGTCCCATTCAAACTTCCTTCTTTTCTTGAGTAGTCGGATGATGGGTCCTGTCTTCTCGGCCAATCTTGGAATGAATCGCACCATGGCCGTCAACTTTCCCACCAGCTTCTGGATTTCTTTGACATTCTTTGGACTCCTCATCTCCACTATGGCCCGACATTTGTCCGGATTTGCTTCTATTTCTCGGTGTGTAAGCATGAATCCCAGAAACTTTCCTCCTGCCACGCGGAATACGCACTTTTCAGGATTCAGCCTCATATTATACTTTCGCAGTGCCTCGAGGACCTCGACTAGATCGTCCTTGTGCTGTTCACAGGAATCAGACTTTACTACGATGTCGTCCACATACACCTCGACATTTCTCCCAATCAATCCTTGAAACACTTTGTCCATGAGTCGTTGATACGTGGCGCCTGCGTTCTTTAAGTCGAATGGCATGACCTCGTAGTAAAAATTCGCTTCTTCCGTCATGAAGGCAGTTTTCTCTCTGTCTCTAGAATGCATTCTGATCTGGTTATAGCCAGAGTATGCGTCCAGGAAACTTAATATCTTGTGCCCTGCAGCCCCATCAACTAGTCTGTCAATAATCGGCAATGGATATGCGTCTTTCGGGCAAGCCTTGTTGAGGTCCGTGTAATCAGTACACATTCTCCACTTGCCATTAGCCTTTTTTACCATCACAACGTTGGCAAGCCAAGTAGTGTACTTGGCCTCCTTGATGAAGTTTGCTACCATCAGCTTGGTTACTTCCTTCTTCGCTGCTTCTCTCTTTTCCTCCCCTTGTTTTCTCTTCTTTTGGGCTACAGGTCTCGCCTCTTTGTATACTGATAGCCGATGAGACATGATCTCAGGATCAACTCCCGGCATGTCCCCTGCTATCCATACAAACATGTCAACATTTCGGACCAGGACTTGTCTGATCATCTCGGCCTCCTTCTCTCCCAAGGAGATCCCTAGTTTTGTGCCGTGCTCTTTATCTTTCAGTTCTATCTGGATCACATCTTCCCCCGGCTCCACACGTGCGTGATCCATCCTTGGGTCTAGGTCAGTCACGTTCACGCTCTGCGTACCTTCCTCTCTTTTCGTCTTTTTCTTATACCTTTCGGCCTTATGTTTCTTGGGCTCCAACTTTAGACTGGCTGCGTAACATTCTCTTGTTTTCTTTTGGTCGTCGTGGACCGTGATGATTTCTCCTTCGGAGGACGGGAACTTCATGGCCAAGTGAATAGTGGACACAATGGCTCCAAGCTGATTCAGCGAAGGTCGGCCTAAGAGAATGTTGTAGGATGTGTTAGCATCAATGAGGAGGTAGCGAACCTTAATGACCCGTCTTTGATGCCCGGGTTCTCCAAATTTGGTGTAAATATCTATGAAAACCTCTAGTGTCCACCCGTTCCCTGGAGAATCCTATAATCTGATCGTCATATGGTTGGATCTTGGTGTCAGGGATCCCCAGCTTCTTAAACGTCTTCCAGTAAAGGATGTCGACCGAACTTCCCTGATCTACAAGGGTTTTCATCACTGCAAACTCGTCAATGGCCACAGTTATTACCATTGGGTCGCCCTGCTTGGGATCGATGGCTTTGAAGTCGCGGTCTGTGAAGGTTATGGGCGGCATGCTTCTTGCCATTCTGGTGTGCACATGGTGCATGGCTTGAACGTTCCTTAGGTGTTTCTTCCTTCTTGACACTGAAGGTCCTCCTCCAGCAAAACCTCCTACTATGGTATTGATGACCCTCCGGACTGGAGTTACTCTGCGATTTTACCACCTGGGTGACCTGGAGCGGTCAGTTCTTTGCCTCTGTCCTCCATTACGCGGGCTTCTTCTGGGGCTTCTTCCCCTCAGGCTTCTTCGTGGGGAACGGTTCGTGATTTTGTTCTGGACGAATCTTCCCAGGTGCCCGGCTTGTATCAGTTCCTCGATCTTGTCCTTTAAGGCCCAACACTCGTTAGTGTTGTGGCCGTAGTTTTGATGATACCGGCAATGTTTGCTAATGTCGGCATTCCGGGGGGTAGGCAGTTTTTGCAGAGATGGAGTGAGGTCGACACTCAATGCTTCTTCCAAAATCCGTCCCCTGTTGGAGTTGAAGGGTGTGTAGTAGGCAAAAGCGAGGAGGTTTGGGCTCCCTTTGCTTAAACTGCTGAGAGTTGTTCTTTTCTTTACCCTTACCCCTCTCCACATTTTCTCCAACCTGGGCCTGACTTCTGAATTCTCGTAGTTCCTCCAATTGCATGAACTTGGCGGCTCTGGCTCTTAACTCATCAAGATCCAGAGCCGGTTTCTTGCACAAGCTATCCGCAAACGGTCCTGGTCGTAGGGCCGTTATCAGGTGGTGCAAGGCGACATTAGGATCCAAGTTTTTGATCCTCAGAGTCAGCTTTCCGAACCTTTCCATGAAGTTTCGCAGGGATTCCCCCTTCTCTTGTCTTACATTTATCAACGGTATGGAACCAATGTGATGTGGTTTACTAGTTGCGAAGCGAGCATTGAATTTATCAACCAGCATATCAAAATCAGTGATGGAGTTGGGAGGTACGCTAGAAAACCAACTTAGCGCTGCTTCCTTTAAGGACGTGGGGAAAATTCGGCAGAAAACAGCATCATGATTGGAATAGAGACTCACTTGGGTGGAGAATATACTGATGTGCTCATCAGGATTCGTGGTACCATCGTAGGGCTCGAAAGTCAATCCCTTCCAACGGAAAGGGAGCTCGACATCCATGATTCGATCCACAAAGGGGTGACTACAGGTTCCCTTTGCACATCGGACTGCTTCTGTCTCATGCGTCACGGATGGATGCATGGATCCTCTCGCTTCGGTTTCGTTCACCACAGTCTGCCGAGTACTCTCCCGCTCCGACAGGGAGGGTTGTTGGTGGTGGAACATTTCTCTCATCTCTTCGTTCTCACGCCTTAAGGCATGAATTTCTTCTTCGTTTCTACGCCTCAAGTCATTGATTTCTTCTTCATTCCTTCGCTGCATAGCCATCATCTGCTCCTACAAGGCGGCCAACATGGCCACAGGGTCACTTCCCATGTCAACGTGTTCTGGCCTTTGGTCTTGAAGCTTACTCCGGGTTGACACCATTGGAGTTTAGTCTGCGTACCTCTCGGCCCCACGGTGGGCGCCAATTGTTCCTATTGAGCCTGAAGGCCTAGAACAATAAAAGTTCTTGCGGAGCCTTGAGGCTGAGAACAAAACTTCGAGGTGTCAACTACCCTGGTCTCTCTCTCTGGTCTTCTCAGAAGTACACTCTCAGTTACCAGAAATATATCGTATAACGCGTTAAGGCAGATTTTTCCCAAAAGTCCCTTGACCATGTTCGCCATTACCTATTTATACTGTTATACCCAGCCCGTCGGGAAGACATACAGCCTCTTGGCTCTCAGGAATACGATAATTGCGCTGCGCTGTGTCAGAGGGGAGAAGTGTAGTCTTCCTTGCGCGGGGCTGCTATTCTGCACAATGTCAGAAGGAAGACTGCAGTCTCTGACATTGAGAAGGCGTGTGATCTCTCCTTTGTCAGGTACCGCAAGCGCCGTTTATTGGGATTTGCTCCTTTGTCAGATGTAAGGTGTCTGTTTCTAATACAAAGAAGACACTGATTCGTGGGCATTGGTTTGGGGACTTCTCAGCCCGGTACTTCTCGACCGCCCTTTAAGCTTGGGCACTTGCCAACCTGAATTCTTTGAGGACTTCTCGGCCTGGTACTTCTCGGCCTTTCCTGTAGATTTGGGCGCTTGTCAGCCTGATTTCTTTGGGGACTTCTCGGCCTGGTACTTCTCGGCCTCTCCTGTAGATTTGGGCACTTGTCAGCCTGATTTCTTTGGGGACTTCTCGGCCTGGTACTCCTTGGCCTAAGTACTTGTCAATGGCCATACGGTATAACAGTCATTGTGTACAACTCAGCCATGGATGATCATATATACTTAAAAAATTAATGAGTCACATTAGGACTCACTGTTAACACCCAATTTTGTCCGGGTAGATAAATTTTATTTCAAAAAAAAGGAAAGTTTTTAATCATGTTTTAAAAAAAAATTCCGAGTTAAATAAATTTATTTGTTGTTTGAATCTAGGATTTTGTTTTATTAATTTCTCTTATTTTTAAAAAAAATATTTTCATTTTAATCTTTTTTTTTGTGCTTGAGCAAAATATAAACAAATTTGGTTTAATTTCTCACCTTAAAACATTCAAAAATATATTCCTTTTTTTTTCTCTTTTTGTAATTACTTTTATTAGATTTTTGTTATCCTTTATAAAAAATAT
>Ga0209489_110102_pt1 | contig 10984 bp, 4 predicted proteins | sample SiratrowhiteBW_FD_187527 | JGI IMG/M metagenome (GOLD analysis project Ga0209489, IMG submission 187527) | Root nodule microbial communities of legume samples collected from California, USA - Siratro white BW (SPAdes) (version 2) | ecosystem: Host-associated > Plants > Roots > Nodule | place: USA...
ATTAAGGTCACGGAAAACTTTACATAAGTAAAAATGGACATTAAATATATATATATATATATATATATATATATATATATATATATATATATATATTACTTTAAAAATTAAAAATTATCGATCAACCAAAAATATTGCTAATGCGAGTTTCAAATAATTATTATAATTAAAAATCAACAAAATTACAGTGTTAAGTGGTTTATGATGAATGATGTAACTTGTTTTATGTTGGGAGGAGTTAGTAGACACTAGATATATGGAATATTATGACACGTATAAAAGAATTATAATTAAGATAGAACATGTTTCAATAAGTTTCTTCATAAACATGTTCATAAGAAAAAAAAAACATTAATTTTTTCTATAAATTGAAATCAATTTATATATAAATTTGAAAAAAAAAACTACATATGAGAACTTCTATATATAACCTCATGTAAGGCTTGAACGAATTGAACTTACTAAAAATTATTGATGTTTTTTAAGAAAAATTCGAACTAAATTGATTTTAAATATAATGTTTAAAAACTAAAATATATTTTGAGAATTTCTTAAAATTTAATTGAACTTATTTTAAATTAAAAAAATTCAAAAAAACTCATCCACTCATTTTATGTTTTATTTAGTCTCTCATTAAATAAAGATATATAGAAAAAAATTATAAATAATTTTACGGATGTGATAGATAAAAAAATTTATTGATGAAATTAAAAAATAATATTTTTTTAGTATTTAAAATAAATTAAAAATTAATGGTAATAACTTATTTATACTTATTACCCACATTTACTTAAAACATTATTGCCGTCTAAAAAAGAACCACAAATTATATAATAGTGTCAATATATTTAAAATGTAGAAAAAATATTTTCATAAAATAAAACTAAAATTAAAATAAAAATACTACTTTTTATATTATTATTATTTATGAATTTATTTTGATTAATTTTTTTTAATTTTGGTATTATTTTTTATTACTATTATTATTCTATACTTTTATTGTTTTTAATATTTTATTATTATAATTATTATTTATAATTTTATTATTATTTTAAATAATATATTTATAAATGATTAAATTATATTAATTTTTGTTATTATAATTAATATTATTATTTATTATTATTATTATATAAATTTATTTTTTATTATTATAAAAAATTATATTTATTATAATTATTATTTTATAATAGTAATATTATTATTATTAGCTATTATTATTAATTATTTTATTAATAATATTATTATTATTATATAAATTTATTTATGGTATTATTATATAAATTATACTCATAATCGATTATCTGTTTTATCTAAACTTCGAAATTCATCTCATCTTTACACCTTTCAATCATATTAGTTTATCCATTTATGTGCAAACCAACTTGAGTACCCTCACATGCATAACTAAGAATTTGTATCATGCAGCGCATCAACACAACTCACTTGGATATAATCACAAACTATTATTTTTCATTCTCATTTTTCTTGTTTTTGGGTTTGTCAACCATTAACACTCTCTAGAATCTGGATATGTTACTTCGGGTTTTGTCAACAGTAAACAAGCACCAAATATGTGTCAAATATAATATGGTTGAAAGTTTTGTATGTCCATAATTTATAACATTGGTGTAGTTTTCTTTTGAAGCCACTATGACATAAAAAACAATGATTAAAGATTGGGGTATTTCACTGATAAGGGGGATAAACGGTCATATTCTTGGTGGAAAGCTTCATTATGTAGAAGTTTGACACAAGCAATGTTATTGAGTGTTTAGATGGTGAGAGGCTTAATTTTATGGAAGATGGGACACCATAAGGTACACCTAAATGGAAATATGTTAGCAACAACTAGAGAAATTAATTTTAACCAAAAGTTTATATAACAAATCATTTTATCCTAACTAACCCTTTTTAGATAGAAAGTGCACAAAGGTCATTGGAATACTTGTTTTGACATTTTATATTCTTTTCTTCTTTATAAGTTTCATAAATCTTACTATTTCTAGACTATGTCACTGCTTCTCTTATATCCTAATCCTTTTTGAGACATTTACCAAACAACAATAACATTTTCTTATACATTGAACCGCATATGTACACTCTAAATATATATTATAGAAGTTTAGCTAACTCTAAATATATATTATAGAAGTTTAGCTAACTTAAATGTGTTAGGTACTTTTATGATGGTTAGGTACTTTTATGATGGTTCTTTTTTCATAATTGAGATGCAATGTCTTTAATTATACAATGGAAGAACTATGAAAATGTCAAAAACAACTTTTTATATTTATATTTTTTTTCAACATTATATATTTAGAACCTCTTTTATTTTGGAGGAGTTTCATTTTGAACAAAGAAGAAAAAATGAGAGTTTATTTGTAACTAAAGATTAGAAGTAGTGCATGTATCCTCTTATAACTATGCTTTGGCGCTCACATCAAGAAAAAAATATTCAGGAGAAGTAAGCAAAACACTTCTTGGAGATCAATTATCACTGAGCAAAATGAATAAAATTGAAATAAATGGTATAAATTTAATTGTTTAAAAAACTATAATAAGTTATTATATTAATTTCATTTTAAAACTGAATTATTTTTTTATAGAGTGCTTGAATTAGACTGAAACATGATTTATGAAATTGAAAAAATGCTTTAAAATAAAATGAAATAATAATAATAATAATAATTTAGTTTAGTTTATTTTAATAATAGCATTAAATTCATTTAAATCATTTTATATAATTTAATACAATTCTTTGAAATTAATTTTGAAATTTAATTAAGTTGCATTTCTCTCTCTTAGTTGACGTTGAAGTAATCTATCTGACTATGATGATAAAAGTACCCTTCGTAGTACATCTGCTGTCACTGTTCAACTACATCATCTTTTGTTGGGTAACAGGAAAAAATAAATAAATGAAAAGAAGAATAAAAAGAAGGTTGAACACCAGTTGTATCTGGGCACTGGAAAAAGACATTCAATGTCGATTTAATCCCACTACTAAAGAAAACCAACAAGATATAAATAAAATTAAAAAATCATAAGAATATTTTTTTAAAATTGGTTGTACTTTCTATGATTCATTATTTATTTTTCAACAATTAAAACTTACTATCAAAATATTAAAATTCTTTTATAATTAGAGATAAATAAAAGGTTAATGTTCAATATAAAAAAAAATAGCAACTAAATCAATATGATAATAATTTTTTAAATATAATTTGTTTAAAAATAAAAATTCAGATTAGTAATATAAAATAAGTTGAAAGAGGAAAATTAATTTCCTGTTTTGATTTTTTTTTTTTTTTTTGTCATTAGAACAGAACCAAAAACTTTGAAAACTTCAATAGTATAATAAGAGTTACTTGTTGTAAGGAAGTTACTTCATAGCAGAAGAAAGAATCGTGCAAAATGAAAAAACTAAAAATTATCCAATCATAAAAATTGAACTTATGTCACAGAAAAATATAAGTTTGGATTTTGATGTAAGGACTTTATTGGTCAATTACAATAAATTAATTTATGTTTATAAATTTTTTTCCTAAAATGCTATTAAAGCATTGTAACTATTTATATGTCAAAAAGAGAAACGTGAGTATCTTAGCATAAGAGACTGGTAGAGAGTTGAAACACTACCAGATCAAAAATAATGAATGTGAAACCAAAGATTCCAATATTGATGATGGACTTCCACTACAATTGTTCAATCAATGAAGTGACGGTGATGGATTGGAGACATTTAAAGAAAATGAAGATCAAAATTTTATTAGTGGAAGTTATATTTTAATATAGGCAAGAGTTCTCTCTTTACTTCTCATTATATAACATTTTAATTTATATAATAATTTAGATCATAATTTACTTCTCAGAATAGATTTTGTTCTTAATATTTCAAATAAATAATTACATTAATATATTCTTTCAGATATGTGATTTTCAATATAAATCATCATTTTATGTGTAACTATATATAAAATGTTAATGTTGATAAATATTTATAATAATCCTTTTAGATACGTCATTTTTAATATAATCCATCATTTTATGTATAATTATAATATAAAATGTTAATGTCCAAAAATATTTATAATAAATTTAAACTTATATAAGTAAATTAAATATATGGATGGAAAGTGATATTTTCATTCAGCACAATAAAGTTTATTGAGTATATTTAATTTGTAATTTATCTTCATGGATTGAAATTTGTTGATTAAAGTGAATTTAATAAACCAATCAATTGTAAGAAGATAGTACCACAAGGAATAAGAAAACAAGTATGAATTGAAATTTCTTTTTGAATAACAATAAGACTTAAAAAAAAAAAAAAACCAAAAAAAAATATAAATAAAAAAAAAAAAAACCCTGCAAAAAATATAATTGAAAAAAACTATACAAGGCAATTAAGATAATACAACAAAGTAATTCAAATAATATTTAGATTCACTAAAAAAGAGAAATGATATCAAATTTTTTATGCCCCCACTTTCTCTTGTACTAGTGCTATATATATTAATTCTTAGACCATACCAAATCAACCAACTTAGAATTGGTTATTTTAGATCTAGTGTTACACATTATTTTCCTCATCGTTTGTCACGTGTCTTGCTACTTTGGTTCACTATTTTTCTTTGTAATCCTCTTTGTAGCTATACTTGTTACATTATCTTCTTGTTTAAAAGAAACATTATCCTCAAAGATTAAAATCAGGAAAAGTTTGCATAATAACAATAGTATCCTCCCAAGTTGCTTGAGCTTCTTCTAAGCTCTCCTACTTGATCAGTTGCTACTACACTTGTTGATGGTTCCTGATAGTAACTCTGGTTTGTAATATAACTTCTGGTTATAACACACATCCTAACTTGGAATTTATAATGGCCAATGACACATGTGCTGAGCATGATCACCTTTACACAATTTGAACTGAGAACAATGAAAAATAAGGTGAATTATGGCAAAAGAAGTTAGTAAGTTATTTCAACAATTTTCTCAATTACAAGGAATGGTCCAAAGTATCTAAGACTAAGCTTTTGTCTATAAGGTTTTTGTCTATAACGTTAAAGTTTCACCAATACCATATAACCAATTCTCAATTAAATGTATTCTTAATTAGCTAAGGTGAATCTCTACCATAAACATCCTTAAAAGATATCATGTTTGTACTATGTTAAAAAGAAGAGTTGTACCATAATTATATCCATAATGACACCTTATACTACTCTTTAATATTTTCATAAATACATTTCAATGCATTTATTCATAGCATTATATTTATCATTAGTTTGAGAATGTATGAGAATGTATGCAGTGATTAATTTCAAAGTAGTGCTGTTCAAATTAAACAATTGTAACCAAAATTGACTAATAAACACTTTTGTCTTTATCAAAAATAATACTTTCAGGAAACCATGTAACTTTACTATGTTCCTTATAAACAACTCAACAACTTAGTTACTATTAATTGTCAAATTTCAAACTAGCCAAATAAAAAAGTTGCATAATTGTATGCAAATAGTTATATTTTACAATAGTTACCTCTGGAAGATAATATCATCATGAATTTTGGTCCCCCATATATAATGACCCTTAAAAAACATGTACGGAAAGCGCCATATATATTTCAATGAAAACATGGTGTAGAACTGTAGTTTATTAATGTTTGGATAATTATCCAAATCAATTTTAACTTCTTAAAATCACATTAGAAAAATTGAAAAAAATATTTATTATTTTGATTTCCAACATAAAATTAAAACTATTTATTAAAAATTTGAAACTGATTCAAACAATGTTAATTTATATCATTAAATTATACACCGTTCACTCAAAACTTCGAAACATTCAATTCACTATTTGGCACGAAAACTACGACACAGCCACAGAGTGTTGTCAAACTCAATAAATCTTTGATCCATGTCTGTCCCTTTACCAGTGACAACACCCAGTAACTTCACACCTACATCGTTTTATATAAATAAATATTTGTGAATATTTATTAAAATTTTAAAATATCTTAATAAGTAATTTATTTTATGGTTTAATTATCAAAACTAAATTATTTTCATCTTTTACACAATTATATTAATCGAGTCACTTTAATTCAGAAATTAATTTTAAATACTAAAAATACTTTAATCCTATAAATCCACACAAAAATCCATAAATAAAAATAATTTAATCTTATAATCTAAAAAATTAATAAAATACAAAATTTCAATAACATGTCCAAACAAAAAATCAATATATTAAAATAGTTAAATTTCTATATAAGAACATTTACATAGTTTTAAGGAGTACTTTGATATCTATTTCAACTCCTCTTTATATGTAGGATATATTTACTTAAGTTATCCTTAAATACTCATTTAAATAGCATTTATTTCTATCCTTTATAATTTTATCCACAAAAATGAATTTTTATTTCATCCTCAACATTTTGTTCATCAATCGTCATCGTATTAATTGGTAGGTGACTAATAACCTTTCACACAAAATGGCATGAAAGCAACATAAGATATCGATCATTGAAAACCTTGCATAATATATCATTTTCTCCAAAAACCAAAAAGGAAAAAAGACACACTTTCTTAGTTAGATTACATTTTGAGTAATGTTGTATGTTTTAATATATTCTCTTATAAACTTTATTTATTATTTGATAAAAAAATATTAGTTAAAAAATGCATTTACTGTTTTAAAAATTAAAATATTCAAATTTACCACTCTATATTTTATAAATAAGGCGTTGCAGAAATATTTCAAATTAATACATAACATTTCATATCTTTTACCCTTTTCAATGATAGGATTTCTAAAAATATTATTAATTGTATCTTTTGAAAGCTTAAAATAATATTAATTATTATTTTTATCAATTATACTCTTATTATATATATATATATATATATATATGTGTGTGTATAATTATTGTGACATAAAATAAAATAGAATATTTTATAATTATAACTGTCTTATTAAGATTAAAATAGCTATACTTACTTTTGAAATAAATAAAAACTTTAAAAGATAAGAAAAAATAAATTTTAGAAGACAGATAAAAAGAAACGACATAATATTCTTGATAGGTCTTGTTAACTAATTACATTAAAATGTATTAATTAAACAATGAGTAACTAGAAAGTAAACATTTTTGAAGGATTGTATTAATTAAAGATTATCATAAAATGTGCTATTTCATTTGCTATCATTTCCTCTGATATGTTATTAAGCAACCATTTAGAAAGCTCACATCTATACCAGTAACTTAGGAGTCATAGAAGCCACATGCTCAGTCATATCTTTTTCAATGTCTACCACTATTTTTCATAAAATCAGACACTTCAATATTCCTCACAATAATCATATAATATAGAGAAGAAACAGGCAAAAACACTAAAAAGGTAAATTTTTTTCAGTTTTTATTTATTAAATAACGTAAAAAAATTAAAAATAAATAAATCGTGTTATGAAGACAAAACTTTAAATAAAAAAATTAAATTATGATAATATAACTTTGGATAAACACAAAATAAAAATAAAAATAACTAAATTAAAATCATAATAATATGTTTATTTTTATTTATTTTTATTGAAATCGTATCATAAAAACTTTAAATAAAAAAAATTAAATTATGATAATACAACTTTAGATAAACAAAAAATTAAAATCATAATAACATGTTTACTTTTATTTATTTTTATTGAAATCGTATTATATTGATATAATTTTAGTTAAAATTGTACTTCCCTAATATAATATATCTATTTTTATATATAAAAAATTACATTGTTTAGTAAAAATCGAAATAAATTCATCTGTTTGTTGCATTTGTCGAAGAAACTAGTCTGGCTCATATGAAAAATATAAATAACTCTGGAACTGAAAATTTTACATGATAATGTTCTACAAAAATTAACAGTCAACAGTAAAATAACTATCCAACTCAGAGGGTCACATTCAGTAGTTTGTAGTCATTTTCATCCATGTCATATTCATGATTTTAAAGATGCCATGGCAATTGGACCATCATTAATACCCTTGTGGAATCGAGTAGGTCATTCATGTTTACAATTAACTATTTTATTATAAAGAGTAATTCTAGTTTAAATTAAATTTAAACTTGGTTTATGCTTAATTTCTCTGTTTCTTTTTTTTTTGGGTAAATTTCATCATAATATTATTTATTCGACTATTACACTATATTTTAAAAAAATAGTTTAGTGTACACAACACATAAACTCGCCTACCTTATATTAAAATTAAAATTGATTTTCTTATGATTGAGACAACACTCATATTCACTGTTGTTTACTGAAATAAAAAGTTTTAAGTTTTTTTTCTTCTAAAATTTATAATATAAAGCAAATTCTGATAGATTATCAGATAACACATCTTGGTCCAATCTGTATTATTTTTTATACACAAATTAATTTAATATGAATTAATATATTAGAAAACTGAAAGTCAATGAATTTCACATATTCAATAATCAAACAAATATTTTTATTAGACTTTTTTAAATATTCAAATACAAATTTAAATAATTAACAATATTTAATTAATTAAATTAGTTATACCATATAAGTTGAGATATCATTTAATCTAATTCATATTTAAATCAAATTATTATTTAATTAATTCTTAATTTATTTATTTTTAAATAAAAAACACAAATTATAATTACAAAGTATAAAATCAAAATTAGAGAAGATAATAACATGTTAAAAGCGTTAAATTATGATAGATATAGAATTTAACTCTGTTTGATTTTGATTTCATAAATCGATCCTTGAATTCTATGAATGAATAACATAGAACAAATCCGAGAAAAAAATAAAATCAAAATTGAAAGAAAAGAAAAACAAATGTAAAGATAATTTCAAAAGTAAAAAAGTAAACAAATAATTTTTATATCCAGAGTTAAAGTACATACAAACTATTTAAAAACTTTGATACCTAAAATAAACATAAATGTAAACTTGAACTCTAATTAAGTCATAAACTCAAATAAATAAATAAAAATTAAACCAAAAAAAATTAAACCAAAAAAGATTAAATCCATATAAATTATTTACAAAAGTTAGAGCCTATAAATCTCAACATTAGAAAAACATAGAAAATAAACTCCAAGTCAAATAAATCATATATATTTATTTTGAAGTTATGAAAACATGAAATTCAATGCAATTATAATTACTAGTTAAATAATAATGTCATACAAAAATTAACACTTAAAGTTAAATGAATATCCAATTCAGATAGTCACATTCATGGTTAGTAGTCATTTTCATTCATGTCATATTGATGTTTTTAAAGATGCCATTGCAATTGGACGATCATTAATACCTTTCTAAAATCGGATAGGTCATTCATCTTTACAATGAACTATTTTTTTTCATCGGACTACATTTTATTATAAAGAGTAATTAGTTTAAATTAAATTTAAATTGGTTTATGATTAATTTTTCTGTTTATTTTTTTAGATAAATTTCATCACAATATTATTTATTCGACTATTACATTTTTTTAATAAAAAAATAATTTAGGGTACACAACACACGAACCCACCTACCTATATTAAAATTAATTTTCTTATAGACAACACACAAACTCACCAACCTAAACTTAAACTACATCTTTTTCATTAAGATAGCTTTGTAATACATCCAGAAAAGTCACCTAGTAAAAAAAATTAAAAACACAATTAACCATCTAAAAATGTTAAAACACCGACTTCATGTTAAAGTAGTATTTCGGAAAATACTAAGGAATGCATTCAAGACATTAGTTAAAAAAATGACATTTCTTTATTAAAAGTGTAACATTATATGATATTTCAGTTTTGTGCCTCATGAATGTTCCCTATTTAATATGGTATCTTCAATTTTTAGTTGAACAATACTAATTTAGCATGTAACATTAATGGTATGTTTTCGGACAGAAAAATTCTGCATTTATTATGGACCAGGGTTACTAATTAATTGTTTGGTAGATGAATTAAATATAAGACAAATTCAAGAGGGAATAATCCATGCTTGTACAAGATTTGGTAGTAAAAGTTAGTATGAGTGTTTCTAAGAATAATCCACTTGAATATTACTCAACTCAAATTTAAGTTCTTTTATTTTTATTTTATGAATAAAGAAAACGTATTTAATAAAAATATCAGTCAATTTTTTATGAAGATTAATCATCATCAAAATAAATAGACACTTTCTACCAAGAATATAGTTAGAAAAAGTAATATAATTTTTTTAAAAAGTTTACAGTATAACTTATGTTTTTTATTTTATAAAATTGTCACCTAATACCTATTTATGAAAATTATATTTAATTAAAGAGAAACTAAATAAATATTTGAATAAAGATATGACATATTTATTTAAATTGTATAATTTTTTAATACTTTAAATTTAAAGATTTGCATCATTATAATAGTTTTTTTTATCATTTGTATATGTTTATCATATATCTTATTTTTCATAATTTATGAAAAGGAAAATATAACTAAACTAAAATTAAAAATATTCAATCCAATATAATATATTTTGGATGGGATGGTTCCTAAAATTTTGATATCCTTAATTAAATCTCTACAGAGTATATCTCACAAATAGATATATAAATAAAATATATACATATATTCACATAATAAAAGTGGACATTAAGTTTAACTCAACATTACAAAATGGGCTTGTAAGGTGAGATTTGTACTCACTTATAGTTCGAGTGTGAAACTTACATATAAGGGTGGTCCGATAGTAATCCAATAGCGAAGGGCCTGATAGGCCCAACAACCTTACTAGGATAAGTTCTGCTACCGTAATAGAAGTGGACTTTAAGCCTAACTCTGTAACAACCTAGAAAATCTGTCATTTGAGTGAAATGGTAGAAGTGGAATGAGCACTTGATTATTATATTATTAAACTAAAAACGCGTATTTATAGAAAAAGTAAGTAGTCAAGTCTCATTTCAACT
>Ga0209489_110106_pt1 | contig 10976 bp, 4 predicted proteins | sample SiratrowhiteBW_FD_187527 | JGI IMG/M metagenome (GOLD analysis project Ga0209489, IMG submission 187527) | Root nodule microbial communities of legume samples collected from California, USA - Siratro white BW (SPAdes) (version 2) | ecosystem: Host-associated > Plants > Roots > Nodule | place: USA...
GTATTCAAGTGTGAGTCTAAGTCCCACATTGGGTAAAAATGAGAAAGTTGAGCAACATATAAAAAAGAAGACTCATAGACCTAACGCCTTAAGGTTTTGGATTGCAAGTGGCATCATTCCCTTATATGGTTGGCTCTTATTCTCATTCTTGTAAGATCTTCTAAATTTCTCCCTCAAATTCTTCGAGATATATATATATATATATATATATATATATATATATATATATATATATATATATATATATATATAAAATTAAAATGAGTTACAATTAGACTTGATATATTAATTATGGAACAAATTGTATGACAATGTTGGCCCATAGTTGCTACAATATTACTTGATAAAAACAAGTGAAAACAAGTGAGATGTAGACATTCGAAACAATTTATAATTGTAGAATCATCTGGATTTTGTCTCTATCATCACCTATATGCCCTACATCTTTTTCAGATTAAGTTTTGATTATATATTTTTATAAGTATAGTACAATTCTTAAAGTTTGATTGGACTTATTTATTGAAAAGTCTTATTTTCATCGTGAGAGCGTGAGAGTGTTGAGAAAAAAAAAAAAAAAAGTGCAATTGCCAAGTTGTTGTGAGTTCCTATTCAGAGTGTTTAAATATGATGGTGAATATTCACTTTAAATTAATGAGTTGTTGAATATTCACTTTTACCATCTTTTTAATTCTACTACCAACTTTTCTTAGAAGTAGTTAAAATATATCTTTAAGATAAGTTATATTTCTAGAAGAGAAAAAAAATAAAATCATACAACTTATCTAAAATAATATCTAAATTACAAATTCAAATAAGACTGCATTTCTAGATATATTCTCTATAACTATAACATATGAATAAAATCACATTTAAATAGTTGTAAATTAGATACCTACGAAGATGGATAACATAACATTGGTCATCCTGTTTCAATAGAGGAAAAACCAGAAAAATTGCTCACGAGTATTTATTTAAATACTTGTTTTCTAGCATATTTATGTGTATTTTTTAAAATCCCCAGTGTGAGTTCTAATAAAAGTATCAAATAGAGATGATATCCAGATGAATTTCACTATACTCATTTTGTTTATGAAATAAAACATTTAATTCAATTAGAATACTCATCTTCAAATCTTAAAGGTGTTATTAGAATGGATAATACAAAATAAATGACGGATGATTTATTTAAAAAAGAAAGAAAAAAGAATATTTCAAACTTTAATTCGTTTGAAGTTGAATCCTTGGAATGGGTAAACAAAAAAAATAAGGCAATATGTTTTAAGAAAAAAAAATTAAGTCTTAAATCATTCAAAGTTGAGTATTTTTCCAAATAAGACCAAAATTAAGCCATACATATAAAAAGAATGGATTGATTTATGTTGAATAAGAAGTTTCTAAACCTTAATTTATTCAAAGTTGAATTTTTATTGGTAAAAGAGAATTTATTTTAAGTTGTAAATTTTAAAAAATAAACTTTAACCTTAACTAAATTTTATAAAATTAAGTTGTAAGATGAAATTTTCATTCAGTTATATACAATTAAAAAATCTTACCTCTAATTGATATAACGTTTTTAACACTAAATTAATAAATAATGAGGTAATCTACTTAAAAAAAAAAAAGAAAGAATTTAAATCCTAATTATTTCAAAGTTGAGACTTTTATTCAAAAGAAATCAATTTTAACTTGTAAAAAAAATGATAAAAAATTTTTACTTTAAACAACTTCAAATGGTAACAAAAACTCTTCACAATAAATTTCAAATAACAATAAATGTGGAATAGTTAAATTGATTAAAATAAATAAAATACTACAAACAACTCACAATAATAAGACTTGAGCAAAATACACATAAAAAATTGATATTATTTTTAATCTAAAATCTTAAAATTATAATTTTATAAAAAAAGTTATATATTATTTAACTCTTTAACTTTTATTCAATATAAAACTTAAACTCATCTTATATTTATAATAAAAATATATTTGATACGATAAAAGTAGAAATAAGAAATCTGAAAGACAGGAATGAAACGTAGAAAAAAAAAAAGTAGTAATTTGATTTTCTTCATTTTTTATGGTGGTAATACGTAGCGAAAATTATCATTTAATTAAAATGAGTTACAATTGTTTGAACCAAAGCTTTAAAGCAAATTACTAATAAGACTTGATATATTAATTGTGGAACACATTGCAAAACGATGTTAACACAGTTTCTATAATATTACTTGAAAAAAACAAATGGATGTTGACACTCGACACAATCTATGCATTGTAGAATCATCGAGATTTTGTCTCTTTATATATATATATATATATATATATATATATATATATATATATATATATATATATATATATTATTTATATTATTTATATTTATATTTATATTTTGTAAGTATGGTACAATACTTAAAAAGTTTAATTTGACTTACAACAACTTATTGAAAATCTTTTTTTCATCGTGAGAGCGTCAGAGTGTTGAGAGAAAAAAAAAAAAAGTGAAATTGGTAAGTTTAGTTGCTGTGAGTTCCTATTGAGGGTGTTTAAATTGTATTTTTTACGCATAAAATTTATTTATTTTCCTTGTCGTGTATGCTTTCTAGAAAGAGAATAAATAATTATGAAATGAAAGAGAAAATTGAAATGTTAATTATAATGTTTGAGTGATAAGAAAAAAAAAAAAAAAGAGAGTAAAGGTTGATAGAAAGCATATGATCTTAATTTTATTTTCATATATTGTTGATTGATGACGTGAGTGACGACCAGATTTCATCCTGTTACTTTTATGAATATTTGTTTTAAATTAGAGTAAAAATATTTTGACAGCTTCTATTTGTTATAGTTATTTGATAATATATTATAGTCAAAATATCATTATTTTTAACATTATTCTTAATATTATTCGTAAATTTCATATATGTAAAAATTTATATATATTTTTAAATAAAAAATAATCAATAAATGATCTTTTGATTTTTAGACATATACCACTACAAATTTATAAATTAATGAATTGTGAATATTCATTTTAACCATTTTGTTAATTATACTACCAACTTTTCTTAGAAGTAGTTAAAATACAACTGTAAGATTAGTTATATTTCTAGAAGAAATAAATAAATAAAATCATACAAGTTATCTAAAAATAATCTCTAAATTATAAATTCAAATAAAACTACATTTCTGGATATATTCTCTATAACTATAATATATAAATAAAATCACATTTATATAGTTGTAAATTAGTATACCTACGAAGATGGATAACATAATATTAGTCACCCTATTTCCAAATGAATAGAGGAAAAACCAGGAAAAATTACTCACGAGTATTTATTTAAATACTTGTTTTCTAGCACATTTATGTGTATTTTTTTAAAATTCCCAGAGTGAGTTCTAATCGAAGTATCAAATAGAGATGATATCTAGATACACACTCATTTTGTTTATGAACTAAAACATTTATGCTTATCCTATTTTTGATATTTATTGTGTATAAATTTTATATTTTATTGTCATTTTTATCGATAATTATTATATACGTATTCACGTTTGCATCTACTTAAATATTTATTACATAATTTCTTTTCAAAAAAAATTGCATAATATTATTAATAATTCAATTTGAAAGGACACACATTATCTTCTATTACACACTAATAATAAAAAAATTATAATTACATAAATTACTTTAAAATAAAAATGTTTTAATAATTAAAAAACATATATAGTTACATATTCATTAACGTTGTTATATCTAATTTTAAAAAAATAAATATTATTTATACTGATAATTATATTTCATATTTTCTTTATCAATATCGAAATAGGTTCGTGCAATATCTATTAATATCAATTTATTTGTAATCTCGTATAAATTCAAATGTAGGGTGGTTGAGCTAGCAAAAGAATATGGTTAAGTGATTCATTATAATGTTGATTGAGTTATTTTGTTAATTTTTATTTTATGTTAGTTTTTAAATTAAATTTATCGTTATATATAAGCTTAAATATTTGTTTATTCCTACAAAATATATCACTTATTTACTTTTGGTCAAAGTATTTTTTTTTTGTCCTATTAAATTGTAATTTCTTTTTTCATTTCTAGCCCTATAAGGTGTGGGATGAATTCATCAAGATGTCATATATTATTAATGTAACATATCATGATGTCATCTTTAGCATTTCTAGAGTGGACCTTAATGATACAATAAAAATTAACCTTTTGAAAATGTTAAAGAATAAAACTGGTTATTAATAAAAAAAAATTAAGAAACCCTTAAATTACTATACTATAACCATTGAATTCATCAAGATGTCATATTTTATTAATGTAACATATCATGATGTAATCTTTAGCATTTCTAGAGTGGACCTTAATGACACAATAAAAATTAACCTTTTGAAAATGTTAAAGAATAAAACTGGTTATTAATAAAAAAAATTAAGAAACCCTTAAATTACTATACTATAACCATATTTAAGTCATATATTGCTCATATGTTATGAACCACTTTGTCACTGTAAATTGTAAAAAATAATGTCAGGAAATTTTAGTAATGAGACTTTCAAGTCACACATAAATTCCAACATACAATGATCCTAAGAACTCTAACAGAGTTAATGTCAGAACAATCCTGTTTCTCTAAATCACATCAACCTTATCATACACTTAGTGAAACAATTTTCTAAAAGGTTGTATAAATGCAACTTTTCTTTGTAATACAGTGTCAACAGTAGAACAAAAGAAAGCAGGAGTCACAGTTTAACCTTGTAAAGTGATTGTACAAATATCAAAATCAGTGAGTCTTCAGGAATTTGCAGTAGTAAATGAATATAACATTACCCTTTTTTACAGCATCAAAACAAATTGAGATGGACTTTAGTTGCATTATAGTTTTATCTTAAGCCGTTCATAAATGATGCACTGCCATTTACCATCAAAATCTGATTTATTATGCAGGCAACAATTTGCAATTCCTGTCTATGAATTGTCATTTTGTATTGCCACCCGGATAAAAAAATACTTCCAAGATAAGGAAACACACAGTAGATGGATTTCTGTGCCACTTAAGTGAAAGAAACATGGAAATGTTCTGAATGCAGAACCAGGAGAATTACAATCTAAAGGGAAAGAAAGGGTTTCTTGATTTTTTGTATACTTTACACAAACTTGGATTCTCTCTTATGCCAAACTAAGCCAAGTACAACATAACAAACAACTTCGAGTTGTTGAAGCGACAAACCATCAATCTCAAGTCAGAAAATAAAGATGCATAATTTAAATAAAAGGATACAAAAAGTGCCAAACTTGAATATCACTACAAATTCAGAACTTCTTGATAAAAATTTAGACACGTGAAATTGGATTAGTGAACTAGCACCAAGTCCTTGACTCAAATAATATACCTGAGAGCAGTTGGTGTAAAGGCAGAGACAGAAACTCTTGGAATATGAGCGATTTTTGACCATTCTTCACCATTTCCTCTAGCACATTTTCTTTCTAGCAGTGAGCAGTTATATATGCAGAGTCGTTGTAAAGACACAAGGTTCCGAATTCCATCAGGTAGTGATTTCAAACCATTGCAATTAATGATTTCAAGTTTCAAGAGTGATGAGAGATTCCCTATCCAGTCTGGTAAACTTTTGCCCCAATATCCATCTATTACTAGTTTCTTTATTGAATGATGTGGCTGCAGGCCTTGCAGTATCTTTTCATCTTTCTCCATTTTACTCATACAAGCCAACATTTCCTCATCTTTCAACAAGATCTCTTCATTTTCCAACCATCTGGTTTCTTCTTCCATCATAAGTCTTTTTCCAATAGGATCATCCAAAAATGGCTCCTTCTCACCGGTCCACCACCGTAATGCCAATTCTTGAAGATGTTGCTTCTCGAGAAGTATCTTTGCAGACTCAACCACTGCAGCATTTTTTCGCAGGGAATCCAACCATTGAATCACTAATTTCCCTCTAAGGTTGTTTATCCCACTCAATGCACTTATATCACCATTTTCACTTTTACAGTCCAATAAAAAATGTGTTAGTGTTTGAAGATTGGTCAATTGTCCCAACCCACGCGGCATGCATGTCAATTTCCCACAATCATTCAATTCAAGATGCCTAAGACTTTTGTTGATATCTGAGGGTAATTTTTTAAGTTTGACACATTGAGAAAGTTTTAAAGTCTGCAAGTTATTTAGGCTAGTAACATCTGGTGGAAGACTTACCAGAAACTTATTCATTGACAGATCAAGATATCTCAATTGCTTCAACTCTCCAATACTATTTGGAATTGTTATAATATGCAACCCACAGAATGTTAACACCCGTAGGCACTTCATGCTTAAAAGAAAAGGAAAATGAAGACTTGGCTGACTCAAATTTTGACTTCCATGAAGTGGCTGTCCAAGCAAAATAACCGTCCTTAACTTATTGGAAGATGATGATGTTTTCTCTGAAAAAGTCTTAGAAGTAAGAGAGGACAAATAACGTGTTTTGTTTCCAATGTTCTCTTTTTTTCCTTCAAGAAAGGCATATTCTTTTCCAACCACTAGCTCTGCTAGATCATGTATCAGGTCATGCATTTTACAAGTAACAATGTCACCACAATCATCTAAAGTCACGTCTTGGAAGAGTGACTTAGACAGCAAATTCAGGAAGTACTCATGACCAACATCTTCTTCACATCTATTGTCACGTGATGGTTGAATGAACCCCTCAGCCACCCATAACTGAATGAGTGTTTTCTTATCAAACCTAAAATCTTTTGGAAACAATGAACAATAAGCAAAACATTTCTTCAAACACGAAGGAAGATGATCATAACTCAGTTTAAGGATTGCAAAGATTTTGTCCTTGTGTTGATCTATCTTTGAAAACTCAACTTCACTAAAATATAGCCAATCACTCCTGCCCAAGTTTCGAGAGTACAAGAGGCTGCCAATAGTTCTTATGGCAAGGGGAACCCCGGCACATTTTTGAACTATATCCCTTCCCATTGCTAACAACTCCCTATCATTTGGTTCTTTCCCCTCATCAAAAGCCACTCGAGAGAATAGCTTCCAAGATCTTTCTAAATCAAGACCTTTTAAGAAAAGGGGTGGATGTGTGGCCATTATTTTTGCCACGGTTCTACTACGTGTTGTTACAATTATGGCACTCCCTTTACCTCCTTCCACAACTAAGCTCTTCAATTTAAGCCACAGTTCCCTATCCTCATTCCACACATCATCCAGCACAAGTAGAAACCTTTTTCCTCGAACTTTGTTTCTGAGATCTTGCTGTACTTGCTCAATCTCACTATTCTTATCATTCCCAATCATCTTTTCAGCTATTTTCCTTATGTCAAATTCATCTGAGACACACCCACATTTTCTGCTCAAAATAACACCGGACAGCATTGTCATTAAAAACAAGTTGAGCGAGGGCAGTCTTACCTAGTCCTCCAAACCCAACTATGGGAACTACAGACACATTGTCTAGCACACTCACTTTGGTGTTTAGCAAATAACTCTTAAGAAGTTTCTTTCCCTTCTCTCTCCCAATGACATCATCTTCTCTCACAAAAGAGTAAGTTTGTCTCTGCTCCCTATATGCAATTGGAGTCTCCATAGGGAGGTCCGTCAATTGCAAAGTAATCTTGTTTTTAGCAATAGCATCTAGCCTCTTCTGGATTGCTTTCATTTGATGACCTAATTTAAAACTGTAGACAATTCGGTTTGCTTGGGAGAAGAAAATCTGTACCCCTCTCGAGAGTATGCTACCACCTATTACTTTTCTTTTCCGCACTTCAGAGGACATATCATTGAGCAAGTCATCTGCATCATAAAGTACATCTTTCAGCTCCTCCAACCAATTACTGATTTGAAGGTTGTTGGTCTTTGCCTCTGCATCCAGGAGTACAGCCTTTATTGCAGATACTGTGAGCTTCATTTGCTGTACGTCATCTTTGAGATTCCAAATGATTCCAAACTCCTCTTGAGCAAAAGAGTTCAGATTTTGTAAGACTATCTGAGCAATGACTTCCATCCTTTGCCAAATGAAAATTTTGGTACAAGAATTAGTAACAACAATGTTAGGATCAAACAATTTCACAGCCAAATGTAGTTTTGTACAGGCTTCAGTAAACAAACAACAATATTAGGTATGAAATAATGTCATAAATCATAACCACAACAACACAGCAATTGAAGCCTTTCATAATGTTCTGTTATGAATCATATCTTTTCATTGGGAGCAATATCCTTGTAGTGGGCGTTACCTCTCCTGATAAAATCTTCTCCATACACACAATCAGGGAATCAAACCCTTTTGCTTAAAGAACTCAGTTATCTAAAATTTGTGTTGATATGTTATCTAAAATATGAATCATATTTGTGGAAAATCATTGACCTCAGAAGTCAAACAGTTATTGTTGCCTATAATTCCAACTATGATCTGGGATAAAAACTAACAAGTACTAAGAATGCTTTCAAACCATATTTATTAGGTGAATAGGACATGATTAAAGAAACCAGAATTAGAATAAAAAAAATTAAAATTGATGGGTGTATATATATATATTAGAAGTGAGAGGGTAAATTTCAGAATCATGATTTTAGTTGCATGCTTTATAATGAAGTTCAGTGATGCTATCTATAATAGAAGAGCTTAGTGATTCAATACCTAAGAAAGTTAGAATCAGAGACACAGGGAGAGAGAATTGACCTGCTTTGGAAAAAAGGAGAGTAAATGCTGAGCGTTGAAGATGGATAGATTAGAGCAGCCACCTATAAAAAGGAAATGCAAAAAAAAAAAAAAAATGGACATGAGAAAATTCTTTCTCATACTTTTTATTATTTGATAATTTCAATTAAAATTTTTTTAACTAGAATTTCTTTTATACCAGCAACTAATATGTGCATTTGAGTGAAATAAATATTTTAGTAAAATCTATATAATTAATAAAAAATTAAATATACAATTATCATAATTTTTAATTATTTAATATGGTGTTTTTCTAATTTTGTTTTATAGATGTTTTGTTAATTTTGTAAAAATAATGTCTTGAAAACTGAATATGAGGTGTACTATCATTGAAATTTGAATACACATCTTTAACACATAATATTGGTTCAATACCTAAATATTAGTGATTATGTCTAAGAAATGTAAGTATGACCTGGACCATGTTGTTGCTGTGTATATGGAGAAAAATTTAAATAAACAATTTTAATTTTAATGCACAATATTCTTTTAACATTAAACTATCAAATGTCATGAGACGCCTAATTTGACATGCATATAAATGTGTCTGATAAATTGATGCTTTAGATAAATTTAAGATATATAGTCGTTAGTATAAGAATGAGTTTATCAAGATTTTTTTTTTTAACCTATGTCACGCATTCTTCTTGCTATCCATTGTAAAATATTTTAGTACAAGATTTTCTTTTCTTATGTATTTAAGTTATTTCATTATATTTTATATTTATTTTTATTTAAAAAATATACATATCAATTTCATAAAATATATGTGTATAAAAAATTTCAAAATAAATTATACGTTAAAGTGAAAAAGAATATATTGAATTCATTAATTACTTTAGTTTAAAAATAATTTGAAGAGACCTGGTTAAAAATTTTAAAATAAATATTATGTCATAAAAAAATTAAAAGGTTCTTCTTAACATTTATAAAATCATATGTGATATTATATTGTACTTTATATTTATATATATATATATATATATATATATATATATTTAATGATGTATTATAAATTTTCTCATTTATTCATGTTGTCTTGAGTATTTATTAAGAGGTGGACTTTAAGTCTAACTCAACTTTATATAGACTGCTTCTTCCTGCACCTCCATATCATCTTCTTGCACCTTCATAATTTTTAAAATTCCAGCAATAGACATGAATAAATTACAAAATTATCCCTGCTACTATAAACTAAGGTTTTGAACGGAAGAGGTGCAGTGCAGTTTTGAACGGAGGTGGAAAGTGTGGCAGTGGTGGGAGGCTCCGACGGTGTTGGAGTGGCGGATTGAAGGCGTTTTGGGCGGGTGGCCGAAAAACAACGAGACTTGTCGTCGTCGAGGTATTTGGTATCCAGTTTTCTATTTTCCACGAATTGTAGAAACCGTAAGAATTTTATATTTACGGTTTCTGTAAGTCGTAGGTTTAAAATCAGGATATTAGACACTAACGGATTGTAGAAATCGTAGTTAAATCAACATTTATAAGAGCTTACGGTTTATACAACCCGTAGGTGCATAGGTGTATGACAGAAGTCCACGGATTGTAGAAACCGCATATCAAATTAAAGCTTACGGTTTCTACAAACCCCAAGCTTTGGATAATTTTTTTATTGCTTATGGCTTGTACAAACCGTAAGCGTTGGAATTCTTTAATTGCTTACGGCTTGTACAAACTGTAGAGCAGTTTTTTGCTTACGGCTTGTACAAACTGTAGAGCAGTTTTTTGCTTACGGTTTGTACAAGCCATAAGCGATTAAAAAAATTCCAACGCTTACGGTTTGTACAAGCCGTAGGGTTTGGTTTGTTCTGCGGTTTCTACGGACCGTAATGTGGCAGCAGTCTGAAATAAATTTTTATGTTTGTTTTAATTTCTTTATGTGATTATTTTAAATGATTTATTCAGTCTACCATGGAAGGAGAATATTCGTGTAAAGTTTCTGAAGAAGTAGATAAGATATCTGATATGGAAGAAGCACATCAAACTATTGTTATGGTTAAAGAACATGAATGTGGTTTACATTTTTCAACGAATGAGGTAAATAAATTTACTTATATTAAATGCTTTTATTGGATAAATTGGGATAGTGACTTTGAAATTTTGTTAAATTTAGGTATTTCCTACCAGAGATAATTTACTTGAATGGGTGCGGAAGGTTGCTTTTCGTCTTGGATTTGTGGTTGTCATATTGAGATCTGATAAGGCAACTGGTCAACAAGGAAGGA